>Ga0208938_1000107_pt1 | contig 85723 bp, 96 predicted proteins | sample AD_UKC125_MetaG_FD_184434 | JGI IMG/M metagenome (GOLD analysis project Ga0208938, IMG submission 184434) | Active sludge microbial communities of municipal wastewater-treating anaerobic digesters from USA - AD_UKC125_MetaG (SPAdes) (version 2) | ecosystem: Engineered > Bioreactor > Anaerobic >... | reverse complement strand
GAAGTTGCGGCTTCTTCGCGCCCGGATTCTGGTACTGCTGCTTGCGTTATCGGAAAGACAGGGGCGCTCGAACGCTCATTTCACTCTGGCAGGATTCACGCCGGAATGAATTGTTCAGGGCCGACTACAAAGACATCGACCATGCATTTCGCTGCCGGAATAAAATCGCTCACCGAGGTGAGGTCAAATTCCGAGACGATGCTGGGAATTGGCACACGCCAGACAACGAGCTGCTGCGGCAATGGTGGGCCTCCACAATCGAGATGTTCAATTGGCTACGTGAAAAAGTTGGTATAGCAAGGTAGGTGGATATCGTTCGTCGAGCTGACTTGCCCTCCGCAAACCTCCGTCGACGATACTGTTTCAGTGTTCCTAAGCGTCTGCTTTCCCGGGTTGACTAGCTCCGCTAAGGGCCGTGAACAGCAATAACGGCTCCCAATCTCACCCCCGCTCGCTCAGTTGAATCAGCAGCAGCGCCAGTTCCCGTTTCAGCCGCTCCCGCCTTTCCCCGCGATTCGCGCTGGCGATTTCGTGGCGCAGCGCGGCGATCTCCTTGCGCAGGACGATCTCGCGCGGCGTGAAGCCGGCGTTTTTCAGGATTCGATTGACCATGCGCTGTTCGGGCGTGACCAGCGGGTCGTCCTCGAATTCGAGCGGTTTGCCGGCGCCGGGCAAGCCGTCGAGGTCGCCGCGCAGGATGGCTTCGGCGATGTGCCGTTCGGCCAGGATCTCGAAGACCGTCGCCATGCCGCTCAGCCCTTGACGCAGACCACCTGGCGCAGCGTGTGCACGACTTCCACGAGGTCGCGCTGGGCGTTCATCACGGCCTCGATGTCCTTGTAGGCCATCGGGATTTCGTCGATCACCTCGCTGTCCTTGCGGCATTCGACGTGGGCGGTGGCACGTTTCTGGTCGTCGACGGTGAAGCGGCGGCGCGCCTCGTTGCGGCTCATGGCGCGGCCGGCGCCGTGGCTGCACGAGCAGAAGGATTCCGCGTTACCCAGCCCGCGCACGATGTAACTGCGCGCGCCCATCGAGCCGGGGATGATGCCCAGTTCGCCCTTGCGCGCCGACACCGCGCCCTTGCGCGTGACCAGCACCTCGGCGCCGAAGTGGGTTTCGCGCTGCACGTAGTTGTGGTGGCAATCGACGGCCTCGACATCGGCGGAGAACGGTTTGGCGATGACCTGCCGCGCCGCAGCGACGACATGCCGCATCATCACCTCCCGGTTGCGGCGCGCGTAGTCCTGCGCCCAGCCCACCGCCTCGACGTAATCGTCGAAGTGCACCGAACCTTCCCTGAAATAGGCGAGATCCTTGTCCGGCAGGTTGGCGAGATGCTGGCGCATGTCGGTCTGCGCCAGCTCGATGAACAGGTTGCCGATGGCGTTGCCCACCCCGCGCGAGCCGGAGTGCAGCATGAACCAGACGCAGCCGGCTTCGTCGAGGCAGACTTCGATGAAATGGTTGCCGGTGCCGAGCGTGCCGAGATGCTTGTGGTTGTTGGTCTTGGAAAGCTGCGGATATTTTCCGGCAATGCGCTCGAAGCCCGGCAAAAGCCGCTTCCATTCGGCGTCGACCGCAGCCGGCGGGTTATCCCAGGCACCCTGGTCGCGTTGGCGCAGCCGCGGCGGCGTGCGGCCGTGCGGCACCGCCGCCTCGATGGCCGAACGCAGGCCATGCAGCTGGTCGGGCAGGTCGGCCACCGTCAGGCTGGTGCGCGCCGCCATCATCCCGCAGCCGATATCGACACCGACCGCCGCCGGAATGATCGCCCCGCGCGTCGGGATCACGCTGCCGATGGTCGAACCCTTGCCCAGATGCACGTCCGGCATCACCGCCAGGTGGCGGAAGATGAAGGGCATCCGCGCCGTGTTCATCAACTGCCGGCGCGCCTCGTCCTCGACCGGCACGCCTTCGGTCCACAGCTTGATCGGCTTGCCGTCGGCAACGGGCTGGGTTTGGCAGGGCATCGTTTCCTCGTCTTCTGCTGCTCACGATAGTAATGCTTATCTGTAACATCGTTGCAGTGCATTCAACCCCAGGTAGATTTGTTGCGACAATACGTATAAACTCCGCGTATATACACTAGGATTTGAGGCTTCCATGACCTACGCCCGTGTTTTCCAGTCCGGCAACAGCCAAGCCGTACGCCTGCCCAAGGAGTTCCGCCTGAACGTCGAACAGGTGGAAATCTTTCGTCGCGGCGATGAAATCGTCCTGCGCGAAGTGCCGGCCAATGCGGCTGCGGTCTTCGACCTGCTGACGCAACTGCCCGCCGACTTTCTCACCGAAGGCCGCGACGACACGCCACCCCAGGAGCGCGAAACCTTCTGATGGGCACACGCTACCTCCTCGACACCAACATCTGCATCTACGTCGCCAAATACAACCCGCCTGCCGTACGCGAGCGCTTTGCCCGGCACGGCATTCAGGAACTGGCGATGTCGGTCATTACCCTGGGCGAATTGCGTTTCGGCGCGGAAAAGAGCCAGGCACGCGAACGTTCGCTCGCCGTCGTCGCCCAACTTGAGCGCACCGTCCCGGTCTGCGCCCTGCCCGAAGCCGCGGGCGAGCATTACGGGCAAATCCGCGCCCATCTGCAACAGCAAGGTCTGCCCATCGGCAACAACGATCTCTGGCTGGCCGCCCATGCGCGTTGCGAGGGCTGGATTCTGGTCACCGACAGCGAAAGGGAGTTCGCCCGGGTTCCCGGCCTGCAGGTCGAAAACTGGGTTGCCGTCCCATGAGTGAATCACAACTCGACACCCGCCTCACCGCCGACCTCGCGGAAATCGCCGCCGCCGGCCTCACCCGCCGCCGCCGTGTGCTGGAATCGCCTTGCGGCCGGATTGCCACGGTCGACGGCAAAAAAGTGCTCAATTTCGCCAGCAACGACTACCTCGGGCTGGCGGGCAATGCGGAAATCGCGCAAGCGCTGGCTGATGGCGCCACGCAATGGGGCGCCGGCAGCGGCGCCTCGCATCTGGTCAGCGGCCATCTGGCGCCGCATGAGGCGCTGGAAAATGCGATCGCCGCCTTCGTCGGCTTCCCGCGCGCGCTGACCTTCTCCACCGGCTATCTCGCCAACCTCGCCATCGTCCCGACACTGGCCACGCGCGGCGCCATGATCTTCTCGGACAAGCTGAACCACGCCTCGCTGATCGACGCCATGCAACTGGCCAAGGCCAGCGGCGCCGAAGTGCAGCGCTATCCGCACTGCGACATGGCGGCGCTGGAGAGGCTGCTCGCGACGAGTCGTTCGCCGAACAAGTTGATCGTCAGCGACGCCGTGTTCAGCATGGACGGCGATCTTGCGCCGCTGCCCGCCCTGTTCGCGCTGGCCGAGCGCTTCGACGCCTGGCTGGCGGTCGACGACGCGCACGGCTTCGGCGTGCTCGGGCCGCAGGGTCGGGGCAGCCTCGCCCACTTCAACCTGGCGCATTATCCGCGCCTGCTGCTGATGGGCACGCTGGGCAAGGCGGCCGGCGTCGGCGGCGCTTTCGTCGCCGGCTCGGAAACCGCCATCGAAACCTTGCTGCAGAAGGGACGGACCTACATCTTCACGACTGCCGCGCCGCCGGCGCTCGCCTGCGCATTGGCGAAGAGTCTGGAAATCATCGAACACGGCGACGCCCTGCGCGCCAACCTGTTCGCCCGCATCGGCCAGTTACGCGACGGACTGGCCGGCCTGCCCTGGCGATTGCTGCCATCGGCGACCGCCATCCAGCCGCTGGTCGTCGGCGGGAACGCAGCCGTGCTGGCGCTGGCGCAGGCGTTGTGGGCAGATGGCCTGTGGATGCCGGCGATCCGCCCGCCGACGGTGCCGAAGGACACGGCGCGCTTGCGCATTTCGGTCTCGGCGGCGCACACGGCAGCCGATATCGACCATCTGATTCGCGCCCTCAAGGAACTGGCATGACCGCTCCCTTCGTCTTTCTCCCCGGATGGTGCGTCGGCCGCGGCCCAGAAGTCGCTGCGGTCGACGCCCTGCACGGGACGATTCTCGACCTGCCCGGCTATCGCGACGCGCCCCTGATTCCCGACTTCTTCGCCGCCGCCGACGACATCGCCGCCCGCCTGCGGCCGGGAACCCGCCTTGGCGGCTGGTCGCTCGGCGCCCAGATGGCGCTGGCCATCGCCGCCCGCGCCCCGGAAAAGGTCGGCAAGCTGGTGCTGGTCGCCGGCACGGCGTCCTTCGTCCAGCGCGCTGGCTGGCCGCACGCGATGCCGCCGGAAATGCTGGCCGAGTTCGCCGCCAACGTCGCCAGCGATGTCGAGGCGATCCTGCCGCGCTTCGTCGGCGGTTTTAACCGCGGCGACGCGCGTGCCAAGGAGGTCACGCGCACCCTGCTCGACCGCGCCGACCCGCTCCCGCCCGTCGCCACGCTGGCGACCGGCCTTGGCTGGCTGCGCGACGTGGACCTGCGGCCGCTGGCGCCGCTGGTCCGGGCGCGGGTCCTGCTGATCCACGGCGCGAACGATCCGCTGATGCCCCTGGCCGCCGCCGAGGCGCTGGCGACGCTGATTCCCGGCGCACGCCTCGCGGCATTCGCCGATTGCGCGCACGCCCCCTTCATTTCCAGACCGGAAGAGTTCCTGTTGCAGGTACAAGACTTTCTGAATGAGTAGACCTTCCCGGGCGCGCATCCGCAATTCCTTCGAGCGCGCCGCGCCGACCTATGACGCCGCCGCCGCCGTCCAACGTCGCGTCTGCGCCCGTCTGGCCGCCGCCTTGCCCGCCGCCGTCACGGCCCGCCGGATCCTCGACGCCGGCTGCGGCACGGGCTTTGCCCTGCCTTTGCTGCGCCGGCGCTTCCCGGAAGCCCTGGCGATCGCCCTCGACTTCGCACCCGGCATGCTGTATCGAATCGACCGGCCGTGCGAACGCGTCGCCGGCGACCTCGAATACCTGCCGCTGGCGCCGGCCAGCATCGACCTCTACTGGTCCAGCCTCGCCGTGCAATGGTGCGACCCGGCGCGGGCGCTGGCCGAGGCGCGGCGCGTGCTGGCGGACGGCGGCGCGCTCGCCCTCGCCAGCCTCGGCCCCGCCACTTTCCATGAACTGCGCACGGCATTCGCCGGCATCGACGCGCATCGCCACACGCTCGCCTTCCACACCGCGGACGAGATGAGCCATCTGGCGTCGCTCGCCGGCTTTGCCGCGGTCGACGTCGAAAAACACCGGGAAATCGCCTACTACACCGACTTCCGCAGCCTGTTGCGCGCGGTCAAGGCAATCGGCGCCAACCAGCTCGGCGCCGGGCGGCGCACCGCCCTGATGAGCCGTGACGCCTTCTCCCGCGCCGAACTGGCTGCCGAGGCATCGCGTACGCCCGACGGCCTGCCGCTGACCTACGACGTTATGACCCTCCACGCCCGCACATGAGCCAAGCCTATTTCCTCACCGGCACCGATACCGAGATCGGCAAGACCTTCATCACCTGCGCCCTGCTCCTCCGTGCCCGTCAGCTTGGCCTGAAGGCGGCCGGTATCAAGCCGGTGGCGGCCGGCACCGATGCCGCGGGGAAGAACGACGACGTCGAGCGCATCCGCGCCGCCAGCAACGTGGTGCTGCCAGCGGATGTCATCAACCCCTACTGCTTCGCACCGGCCATCGCTCCCCACCTGGCCGCCGCCGAGGCCGGCGTCGCCATCGACTTCGCGCGCATCGCCGCCGCCTGCGCCAGCGCGCGGCGCCAAGCCGACCTCGTCATCGTCGAAGGCGTCGGCGGATTTTGCGTGCCGCTGGGCGTCGACCGCGACAGCGCCGATCTCGCCGTCGCCGTCGGCCTGCCGGTGATCCTCGTCGTCGGCCTCCGGCTCGGCTGCCTCAACCACGCCCTGCTCACCGCCGAAGCGATCGCCGCGCGCGGCCTGACGCTGGCCGGCTGGGTCGCCAACCGGATCGACCCGCTGATGGCCCGCCCGGAAGACAACATCGACGCCCTGCGCGAACGCCTCGGCGCGCCGCTGCTCGGCAGCGTGCCGCGCAGCGCCGGCGGCCAACCGGCCGACGCCGCCGGCTGCCTCGACCTGCCTCCCGGCATCTGACGACGCATGCCCGAAAAACCGGCACCGGTTATAATCCCGCGCCATGAAACTGCTATTCGACCTCTTTCCCGTCATCCTCTTCTTCGCGACCTTCAAATACTACGGCAGCAACCCCGAAGGTGCGGCCGGCCTGGTCGGCAGCCTGCTCGGCAGCGCCGTGCTCGACGTCAAGCAGGCGCCCATACTCCTCGCGACCATCGTCGTCATCGTCGCCACCATGGCGCAGATCGCCTGGGTGCATTTCCGCCACGGCAAGGTCGACAGGATGCTGTGGGTCAGCCTCGTCCTGGTCACCGTTTTCGGCGGAATGACCCTGGCGTTGCAGGACGAGACCTTCATCAAGTGGAAGCCGACCATCCTCTACTGGGTATTCGCCACCAGCATGATCTTCGCGGCGCTGGTACTGAAGAAGAATCCGGTCAAGGCCATGCTCGGCGAACAACTGGCCCTGCCCGATCCGGTGTGGGGCAAGGTCAACCTGTCGTGGATCGCCTTCTTCCTGTTCATGGGGGCGCTCAACCTGATCGTCGCCTTCAACTTTTCGACCGATACCTGGGTCAGTTTCAAACTCTTCGGCGGCATGGGCCTGCTGCTCCTGTTCGTGCTCGGGCAGGGCCTGCTGCTGTCGAAATACGTCGAGGACAAACAGTAGATGCTCTACGTCATCATCGGTGAAGACCGCCCCGGGACGCTCGACCAGCGCCTCGCGGCCCGCCCCGCTCACGTCGCGCGCCTGCAGGCCCTGCAGGCGGACGGCCGGCTGATCCTCGCCGGTCCCTGCCCGGCCATCGATTCGCCCGACCCCGGCCCGGCCGGCTTCTCGGGCAGCGTCATCGTCGCCGAGTTCGCGTCGCTGGCCGCGGCCGAATCCTGGGCCGGTGCCGACCCCTACGTCGCCGCCGGCGTCTACGCCACGGTCACCGTCAAACCCTTCAAGAAGGTCCTGCCCGCGTGAGCGGTGACACCGTCGAACTGCTGCGCCAGCGGCTGGCTGTCCTGGAACCGCTGTCCATCGCCATCGAGGACGAATCGCATCGCCACGCCGGCCATGCCGGCGCCAGGGACGGCGGCCATTACAAAATCACCATAGTCGCCGCTGCCTTCATCGGCCAGAATACGGTCAAGCGCCATCGGGCCGTCTACGCCGCGGTCGGCGATTTGATGCGGGGCCGGATTCACGCGCTCAGCATCGGCGCTTTTTCACCCGACGAAGTATAATTGCCCGATTTTTACCCCACACTCAAGGATTATCGAATGATCAAAGTTTCTCCCCTGGCCGCTCTGCTCGTGGCTGGCTTCCTCGCATCCGCCCCGGCCTTCGCTGCCGACAAGGGCAGCAGCGGCGGCGTTGCCACCGTCAACGGCCAGCCCATTTCGCAAAATACCTACAACGCCTTCGTCGCCCAGCAGAAGGCGCAGGGCGCGCCGGATTCGCCGCAACTGCAGAACGCCGTCAAGGAAGAACTGATCCGCCGCGAACTGCTGGTCCAGGAAGCCAAGAAGAAGGGCCTCGACAAGAAATCCGAAGTTCAGGGCCAGATGGAACTCGCCCGCCAGGCCGTCCTGATTCAGGCGTATCTTTCCGATTACGTGCGCGCCAACCCGGTCAGCGAAGACCAGCTGAAGAAGGATTACGAAGCGATCAAGGCCAACCTCGGCTCGACCGAGTACAAGACCAAGCACATTCTGGTCGCCAACGAGGACGAAGCCAAGGCCATCATCGCCAAACTCGATAAAGGCGAGAAGTTCTCCGAACTGGCCAAGCAGTCCAAGGACCCGGGGTCCAAGGACAACGGCGGCGACCTCGGCTGGAGCGCGCCGAGCACCTACGTCAAACCGTTCTCCGACGCACTGACCAAGCTCAAGAAGGGCGAATACACCAAGACACCGGTCAAGACCGACTTCGGCTATCACGTCATCCTGCTTGAGGACACCCGTCCGCTGACCCCGCCGCCGTTCGACCAGGTCAAGCCGCAATTGCAGCAGCGGGCGCAGCAGCAGCAGGTCGAGCAATTGGTCAAGAAGCTGCGCGAGAGCGCCAAGATCAACTAGGCTTCATCAGCCGCATCGAAAAGGCCCGCCGGTTTCGGCGGGCCTTTTTCATTCCGGCATTGCCGCGCGGTCTTTGCGACATCTTTACGTCAATATCGCCGGAATGGTCGGCGTTTTTGCATCGGCTGGCCGGTAATTTCCCCCAGGTTATCGTCCAGTATGGCTTCAAGGAGAAGCCGGGCATCCCGGCGGCGTTCCAGCGATGAGAGATGCGGCCATCGGCGAAATGCATTCAGGAACCAGGCCGGCGACGGGGGGCGGGACTACCGGCCCGGACATGAAAACCTTCGCGACAATCGGGGGGAAGCGGCATTCCAAACGCCTTCTCCGGAAAATTGATCCATGTCCTCGTCGCGTCCGGTCACACCCGCTAAATTCCGGCCTGATGAAGTCTCGCAGCCTTGTTCTGTCGTTCTGTCTCTGCCAGGCCCTGCCGGCGCTCGGCGCGCTGCCGCTCCAGCCCTGGCTCGACACGGCGCTGCCGGGCGCCAGTATCCGCCTGCCGCCCGGCGTCTATGCCGGGCCGGCGGTCATTTCCAAACCGCTGACCCTCGACGGTGACGGCAAGGTCATCATCGACGCCGGCGGTCATGGCACGGTGCTCACCGTCAAGGCCGACCGCGTGACCCTGCGCGGCCTGACCCTGCGCGGCAGCGGCGATTCGCACGACCAGCTCGACAGCGGCATCATGGCCGAGGGCAGCGAACTGCTGATCGAAAACAACGTGATCGAGGACGTGCTGTTCGGCATCTCGCTGCACAAGGTGACGGACAGCGTCGTGCGCGGCAACCGCATCCGCTCGCGGCCGGTCGATTCCGCCGACCGCGGCGACGGCCTGCGCCTCTGGTACAGTCGCGGCAACCGCATCGAGGACAACGACATCGCGCAGATCCGCGACATCACCGTCACCAACTCACCGCGCAACCGCTTCACCGGCAACACCATCCGTGACAGCCGGCGCGCCTTCAATTTCCTTTTTGCCCATCGCAGCCTGGTCGACCGCAACCATCTCGAAAGGAACTCGACCGGCATCACCGCCCTCAACTCCGACGGACTGACCATCCGCAACAACCGCATCGTGCACGCCATGGACGCCTCGGGCGCCGGCGTCGCGCTCAAGGAAACCTCGGCGGCGCTGGTCATCGGCAACGAGATCGTCCATTGCGCGCACGGGATCATGGCCGACTCGTCGCTGAACCCGCTGAACCGCATCGTCTTCATCGACAACGTCGTCGCCCACAACGTCACCGGCGTCTATTTCTACGGCCTCAAGGGTGGCCACATCGCCATCGGCAACACCTTCCGCAACAACCTGTGGCCGGTCACCGTCATCGGCGATGGCGACCCGCTCGACGATACCTGGTGGGGCAATTACTGGGATGGCTACGAGGGTTTCGACCGCGACGGCGACGGCTTCGGCGACCGCCCCTACGACCTGCTGGCCTACGCCGACCGCATCTGGATCGAAACGCCGGCCGCCCGCTTCTTCCGCAACTCGCCGGTGCTCGAACTGCTCGACTTCCTCGAACGCCTGGCGCCGTTCGCCGCACCGGCGCTGATCCTGCGCGACCCCGCGCCGCGCATGGCCCCGGGACGCGCAGTGCAGCCGGCCAAGATTTACAACTGATACTCGGCGCCGCCGCCCTGCATCGCCATATCCACGACGCGCCGCGAGAGGTGGGGGGCAAACAGTTCAATCAGGTCGTAGTCGTGACGGCGGAGGTAGGTGCCACGGCGCAGGGCGAGGCGGGTCGTGTTGGATTCGAACAGGTGGGCAGCGTCTACCCCAACCAGCCCGGCATCACGCTGGGCGTCGAACGCCAGCGCCGAGATGATGCCGAGGCCGAGTCCGAGGCTGACGTAGGTCTTGATCACGTCGGAATCGAGCGCGGTGAGAACGATGTTCGGCGCGGCACCGATGCGTTCGAAGGCCCGATTGATGCGTGAGCGGCCGGTGAAGGCAGCGTCGTAGGTAATCAGCGGCCAGCGTGCCAGCTCGTCCAGCGCCAGCGGCACAGACTGGAGTATCGAATGCCCTTCCGGGGCGATCACGCAATGGCTCCACTGGCGTACCGGCAAGGTGATCAGTTGCGGATATTGATCGAGTGCCTCGGTCGCGATGCCGATATCCGCCTCGCCGGCGACCACCCATTCGGCGATCTGCGTCGGGCTGCCCTGGTGCATCTCCAGCTTGACCGTCGGATGCCGGGCGACGAAATCACGTACGACCACGGGCAGTGCATAGCGCGCCTGGGTGTGGGTGGCGGCGAGCACGAGTCGCCCCGTCGTGCCGCTGGCGAAGTCGGAACTGGCCCGCTTGAGGTTGTCCGCCTCGCGCAGGATGCGCTCGGCGATCGCAAGTATCGCCTTTCCCGGCTCGGTCAGCCCGCTGAAACGCTTGCCGCTGCGTTCGAAGATCGTCACCCCGAGTTCGTCCTCAAGCAGCTTGACCTGCTTGGAAATCCCGGGCTGCGAGGTGAAGAGCGACTCGGCCGCCTCGGAGACGTTGAGACCCTGGCGCCGGATCTCGACGATGTAACGCAGTTGCTGGAGTTTCATGGAGGTACAAAATAACCAATAGATATAACAATCTAACCCAATATTCTTTTTGAATCAAATGCCCGCTGCTACGATGCGCGCCATGGATTTGCTCTATACCCTTTCCGGTTTCGCGGTCGGCGCCATCGTCGGCCTCACCGGCGTCGGCGGCGGCTCGCTGATGACGCCGCTGCTGGTCCTGGTCTTCGGCGTAAACCCGGCCACCGCGGTCGGCACCGACCTGCTCTACGCGGCGCTGACCAAGGCCGGCGGCACCGTGGCGCACGGCCGCAAGGGCCACATCGACTGGACGATCACCGGCCGCCTGGCGCTCGGCAGCATCCCCGCCGCCGCGCTGACGATCTGGGTGCTGGCGCAACTGCCCAAGGGCAGCAACACGATCGGCGCGCTCATTTCCAGTGGCCTCGGCTTCGCGCTGCTGCTGACCGCCATCGCCATCGTCTTCGGGCGCAAGCTGCGCGCTTACGCCGCCAGGCATGAGGAATCGCCGCTGCGCCAGCGGCACCTGCCGGTTATCACGGTCGCCGTCGGCGCCATTCTCGGCGTGCTGGTCACGATCTCGTCGGTCGGCGCCGGGGCGCTCGGCGTGGCCGCACTGTTCTTCCTCTACCCCAGACTTTCGCCGGTGCGCATCGTCGGTTCGGATGTCGCCCACGCGGTGCCGCTGACCCTGGTCGCTGGCCTCGGCCACTGGCTGCTCGGCGGCGTCGACTGGGCATTGCTCGGGGCACTGCTGCTCGGTTCGCTGCCCGGCATCTGGCTCGGCAGTCACGTTTCCGCCAAGGTGCCGGAACACATTCTGCGCCGCCTGCTGGCCTCCATGCTCGTTGTGATCGGCGGCAAGCTGGTCTTTGCTTAAGGAAAACCATGTACAAATACGCTGCCATCGACCAGCAACTGGTCAACGAACGGGTCGCGCAGTTCCGTGACCAGGTGCGGCGCTGGCAGAGCGGTGAACTGTCAGGCGACGAATTCCGGCCGCTGCGCCTGCAGAACGGCCTCTATGTCCAGCGCCACGCCCCGATGCTGCGCATCGCCGTGCCCTACGCGATGATGAGCAGTGTCCAGCTGCGCAAGCTGGCCTTCATCGCGCGCACCTACGACCGCGGCTACGGCCACTTCACGACGCGCCACAACATTCAGTTCAACTGGCCGCGGATCGAGGATTGCCCGGACATCCTGGCCCATCTCGCCGAGGTCGAGATGCACGCCATCCAGACTTCCGGCAACTGCATCCGCAACGTGACGACCGACCAGTTCGCCGGTGTCGCCGCCGACGAAGTGATCGACCCGCGCCCGCTGGCGGAAATCATCCGCCAGTGGAGCACCTTCCACCCGGAATTCGCCTTCCTGCCGCGCAAGTTCAAGATCGCCATTTCCGGGACGAAGGAAGACCGCGCCGTAACCTGGTTCCACGACATCGGCCTGCATCTCAAGCAACAGGACGGCGAATCCGGCAAATCCATCGGCTTCGCCGTCATCGTCGGCGGCGGCCTCGGACGGACACCGATCCGCGGACAGATCGTCCGCGAGTTCCTGCCCTGGCAGCATATCCTGACCTATTGCGAAGCGATCCTCCGCGTCTATAACCGCTTCGGCCGGCGCGACAACGCCTACAAGGCGCGCATCAAGATCCTCGTCCAGGCGCTCGGCGTCGAGGAATTCACCCGGTTGGTCGACGCCGAGTGGGTGCACCTCGTCGATGGGCCGGCAACCATCACGCAAGCCGAACTCGACCGCGTCGCCGCATACTTCAGCGCCCCCGACCACGACACCCTGCCCGCCCACGACCTCGTTTTCGAACAGCACCGCCACGCCGAAAAGGCCTTCGCCCGCTGGGTCGACCGCAACACGCACCCGCACAAGGTGCCTGGCTATGCCGCCGTCACGCTCTCGCTCAAGCCGCACGGCATCGCCCCCGGCAACATCACCGCCGACCAGATGGATGCGGTTGCCGGCCTGGCCGACCGCTACAGCTTCGGCGAACTGCGCATCAGCCATGAGCAGAACATCGTCCTCGCCGACGTGAGGAAGTCCGACCTGCACGCCCTGTGGCAGGAAGCCAAGGCGATCGGCCTGGCGACGCCGAACATCGGTCTGCTGACCGGCATCATCTGCTGCCCCGGCGGCGATTTCTGCGACCTCGCCAACGCCAAGTCGATCCCCATCGCCAACGCCATCCAGCAGCGCTTCGACGACCTCGACTACCTGTTCGACATCGGCGAGATCGACCTCAACATCTCCGGCTGCATGAACGCCTGCGGCCACCACCACGTCGGCCACATCGGCGTCCTCGGCGTCGACAGGAACGACGCCGAGTTCTACCAAGTGACGCTGGGCGGCCGCCAGGGTAACGACGCCAGGCTCGGCAAGGTGATCGGCCCGTCGTTCTCGGCCGACGAAATGCCTGAAGTGGTCGACAAGATCATCAAGGTCTATCTCGCCAACCGACTCGCCGGCGAATCGTTCCTCGACACCTTCGATCGCATCGGCATCGATCCGTTCAAGAACCGCGTCTACGAAGGCCGCGCCCACGGCAAGGCCAGGGTTAGCGAAAAGGAGGCCGCATGACGGCGCAACTGATCAGCAACAAGGCTGTCGCGGTCGACACCTGGAAAACCCTCGAAATGGCCGACGGCGAAACCCCGGAAGCCGTCGCCCTGCCCGCCGGCGACGTCATCTTCCCGCTCGCCGTCTGGCGGGCGCGCAAGGACGAAATCATCTCGACCCACAAGCGCATCGGCCTGCTGCTGCAGCCGGACGACCGTGTCGAGGACATCGCGGCCGACCTCGACTACTTCATCGTGATCGCCGTGAATTTCCCGAAATTCGTCGATGGCCGCGGCTATTCCAGCGCCAGCCTGCTGCGCCAGCGTTACAACTACCGTGGCGAACTGCGCGCCGTCGGCGACGTGCTGCACGACCAGCTTTTCTACATGCAGCGGGTCGGCTTCGATGCCTACGCCCTCAAGGACGACAAGAATGCGGCTTACGCGATCGGGCACGGCTTTTCGACGTTCGGCGACGCCTACCAGACCTCGACCAGCCAGCCGCGACCGCATTTTCGTCGGCGCTCCGCCTGAAGAATCGATGATTCCGAACCTGCTCAACATCACGCCGGAACTGACCGCCAGCGTTGCCGCCAGGACGGTTGCCGCCCGCACCCTGCTCGCCGGGATCGCCGGCGAGTGGTCGCCGGCCGCCTTCGCCAACAGCCTCGGCGCCGAGGACATGGTGCTGACCGACCTGATCGTCAAGTCGGGCCTGCCGATCGAGATCTTCAGCCTCGACACCGGCCGTCTGCCGGCCGAGACCTACGAACTGATGGCCGCGGTCGACAAGCGCTACGGCCTCAAGCTCAAGATCTACTTCCCGCAGGCCGAGGAAGTCGAAACCTACGTGCGCAACCAGGGCATGAACGCCTTCTACGATTCGGTCACGCTGCGCAAGGCGTGCTGCACCATCCGCAAGGTCGAACCGCTGCGGCGCGCACTGGCCGGCAAGCGCGCCTGGATCACCGGCCTGCGCGCCCAGCAGGCCGCCACCCGCGACGGCCTGCCACTGCGCGAATACGACGCAGGCAACGGGCTGGAGAAATTCAACCCGCTCGCCGAGTGGACCGAGAAGGAAGTCTGGACCTACATCGTGCAGAACGCCGTCCCCTACAACGCGCTGCACGACAAGTTCTACCCGAGCATCGGCTGCGCCCCGTGCACGCGCGCCATCTCACCTGGCGAGGACATCCGCGCCGGACGCTGGTGGTGGGAAAGTCCCGAGTCCAAGGAGTGCGGCCTGCACGTCAAGGGCTGATCCTGGCCGAACCCTGCCGTCGCTTTTCAGTAGGCCAACGCCTTCGGTGGATTCAACTGGCCGCGAATCTCGCCAGCCTTGTGTTCGGCGCTATGAACATTCGCATAGAGTTCGCCGGCCTTGTAGGATTGATACGCGGCTTCGCTCAATCTGGTCCCATCCGGCACCAGCCAGACGTTGTCGCCGCTCTTCGTCAAGGTGACGACGACCGCGCCATTGGCCCCGGCCTTGCCGACGTGAATATGCGCCATCGTCGCTGCGACACCGGAGGTCGTGACCTTCCCGCTGACGGTCATGTCCGGGTTGATGGTGATCGCGCCGGTGCCCGAGGCCATCGTGGCAACGGGCGGCACTTCTGCATCACCCGATAGTTTGAACAGCAACTCATCGCCCGTCGCAGACGTCGAAAAGGCGGAGATGGCAAGGGTGGCAGTCGCGAGAATGCCGGGTAAACAATGACGGAAGTTGGTGACGGAGTTCATGATTGACCTCTCACGAATTGGCAATTCAAATTGACCGGGCGAATCCGGTGCACTTGCCACCCGATTACATCCGGCGCGGAGCGCTACAACCAATTCGACCGCCGGACATCTCTCCGGTTCAAGACCATGCCCCAAATTGCGATCTCCGCGCACCGCCGCCTGGCGCGACACCGGAGGTCAGACTGTCCCGATGCCGCACCAGTCTGCAGGTCGGGCGCCAATGTGGGCAGCATGCACCCGGCAGCCATGATCGATTCGATGAATCTGTTGTAGCCACCTGCATATCAATGGCAGAATCGCGCTTTCAACAACATGAGGAGGAGTACCGATGAATAAAGACGAACTGATCGAAGCGCTGTCCGCGCGTGCAGAACTGTCAAAGGCGCAAGCCGCAAGCGCGATCGATGGTCTGGTCGACATCATCACCGCAGCGATTACCAAGGGCGAGTCCGTCGCACTGATCGGCTTCGACACCTTCAAGTCGGTCATGCGGGTGGCCCGCGAAGGCCGTGACCTTGCCAGCGGTGAAAAGCAGAAGCTGAAGAAGGCAGCGGCCAAGTTCTCCAAGCTCTCAGGCGCGGACATCTTGAAGGCCGTTCTGGTGGGCAAGAAGGCCGAGCCGGAAAAGGCAGCCGCCAAGCCTGTTGCTGCCGCCGCCGAGAAGCCCGCCGCTGCCGCCAAGCCCGCCGCTGCCGCCAAGCCCGCTGCCGCCGCCAAGCCCGCTGCCGCCGCCAAGCCTGCTGCTGCCGAGAAGCCTGCTGCTGCCGAGAAGCCCGCCGCTGCCGAGAAGTAGAAACGACACGACAATCCGGTAGGAAGGAGCGGCTTGCGGGCCGCTCTTTTTTCAGGGGTATTCCTTCTTCCGGCGGCCGTAGTCTCCGCTGGCTCGAAGCAACGCTCTGATAGTGCCCTCGGAAAGCCCGCTTTCCGCCGCGATTTCGGTGAATCGCCGTGAAGGAGCCTCGTTCCTAATCCAGTTGGCGAGCCTGTCAGTCAAGGTCTTCTTGGGATGGCTGACCGCTCCCGTGGGTAGCGCCGTCTTGAAGTGGCAATTCAGGCAGGAGAGCCGCGCGTCAACGCGTCCGGTCGGTGCTGGAAACCTTCACGCTGGTGCTCCCATCGTCGGGATCACCGGTGACAGCTACACGATTCAGGCGTTCCGGCTGGAAGTCGGCCCACTTGGCCTTCTTGCCGAAAACGATCGGCGCCTTGATCTCGTTGTCGAGTCCGTCGGCCAGATAGGCGCCGTTGTTCAGATCGTTCCAGATCTGGACGCCGTACCAGGGCACCAGCGCGTCGTAGTTCTGTCGCACGCCGTGAACCCCGACGCGCCAGAGATTGCCGTGCGTGTCGTAAGCGTCCTCGCCGACGATCATCCAGCTGTCTCCGTCAAGATAGAAGGTGCGTCTGCCATAGGGGTGGCGCATGTCATCCTTCAGCGTCGCCTCGACGACCCAGACCCGATGCAACTCGTAGCGCATCAGGTCGCTCCTGATGGTGTGGGTATCGACGATGTCCCTGTACTTCAGCTTCTTGTCGCTGATCCTGTAGGTGTTGTACGGCACGTACATTTAATTCCCGGGAGGGAGGTTCAGATCATGCCGCCGTTGATCGAAACGACCTGCCCGGAGATGTACGCTGCCTGATCCGATGCCAGGAAGGCGACGAGATCGGCAACCTCGTCCGGCCTGCCGGCGCGCCTCATCGGCACCAGGCTCCTGACCGTCTCGGCGTCGAAGACGCCGTCGCTCATGCCGGTGGCGATGATCCCCGGCGCGACGGCGTTGACCGTGATGCCACGGCTGGCCAGTTCGAGCGCGAGCGCCTTGCTCGCGGCATGCAGCGCGCCTTTCGCTGCCGAGTAATTGACCTGGCCGCGATTGCCGGTGATGCCGGCGACCGACGAGATGGTGATGATGCGGCCCCAGCGGGTGCGGATCATCGGCAGGGTCAGCGGCTGCGTGACGTTGAAAAACCCGTTCAGCGAAACGGCGACCACGCTGTCCCATTGTTCGCCCGACATGCCGGGGAAAACCGCATCGGCGTGGATGCCGGCGTTGTTGACCAGTATCTGGATGGCCCCCTGCTCGAGCAGGGCTGCCAGCGCGGCGGCGGTCGCGGCGCGATCGGTGACGTCGAAGACGGCGGCTTCGGCGCTACCGCCCACGGCAAGGATTTCGGCGACGACCCTGTCGGCCTTCTCGCGGCTGCGGCTGGCATGAACGACGACATGGTGCCCGGCGGCGGCGAGGCGCCTGCAGATCGCGGCGCCGATGCTGCCACTGCCGCCGGTGACGAGGGCGCGTTTCATCGCCGGCCTGCCGTCGGAACGCCGGCGTCGAGGATGACGGCGGCGCGACCTTCGACCAGGCAATGGCCGTCATGACCGACCGTGAACCGGTAGAGGATGTGGTCGGCGTCGCCGGAGAGACGTTCCGCCTGAACCTCCAGTTCGCCCGGCAGATCGTCGAGACGCGCGACATGCAGTCTGACGCTGCGCACGCTGGTCAGGTAGCCCTGACGCGGCCTGTCCGCGACCCTGGCCAGCAACGCACCGTGCAGCGCCATCGCCTGGGCGGCGTATTCGATGCCGCTGGCGGCGCCCAGGCGCCCTTCGGCACGCAGCGGGTTGGCCGGATCGGTGTGACTGACGGCGCGGCAGGAAATGCTGTCCGGCGACCAGTCGACCACGGCAGCGAGCAGGCACATGCTGCCCTGGTGCGGGATGCGGGCGGCGATGGCGGCGTGATCTAGCACGGCTGGACGGTGACGTTGAGTTGCATCGGCGGCAGGTAGTCGAGGCTGACCTGCCCCGGCTCGCCCCGCGCCAGACTGGCCAGCAATGGCAGGCTGCGCATCGCGGGGATGTCCTGGCGCAGGCTTTCCAGCCCGGCATCGGCCAGCGCTTGCGCGGGCCCGGCGGTCGGCGTCACGGCAATCCGCGCCAGCGCGCGTCGGCTTCTTGCCGGCGTCAGCAGCAGCGCGACGCCGCCGCAATCGGATATCCCGCGCTTGCTGTGCAGCGGCTCCGGGTATTCGCTGTCGTAGGCGATCAACAGCGTCCGCTGCCCGTCTACCAGCACCTGGCCGAGCGCATCGAGCAGGCCGGCGCCGAAGCTGGCGTCGAACGCGCAGAGGACCTGGCACGGCGCCATCGACCCGGTGGCGATGCCCCAGTAACCGGCGGCGGCGTTATGCACCGAATTGTGAAAGCGGGTCGGCGAGATCTGGCGGTCGTCGGTCGCCAGTTGCTCGCAGAGGGCGTGGCAGTTGTAGCCGTCGGCGCCGGAGGAGGCAAACACCGTAGCCAGCGTGCCGACGTCGGCTTCGCCATGGGCGGCGGCCTCCAGCCCGATGGCAAGGGTCAGCCTGACGATGCGGCTGGCTCGCCGGCGTTCGGCCGGAGGCAGCATGGCCGGTTGCGGGAGCAGCGACGGCGCCGGCGAGTAGCGCTGCTCGCCGCGCAGGACTGCGCGGGCTGCCGGCCAGTCCGCCAGCCCGGGGGCGAGAAAGCCGATGCCTTCGACCCAGGCCACGAGCGGCGTGGGCGTCATCGGACCACTCCCAGAATCAGGCTGCAGTTGCTGCCGCCGAAGCCGAAGGAATTGGTCAGCGCGTGGCGCAACCTGCCGGGCCGGGATTTCAGCAAATAGGCGAGAGGAATGTCCGGGTCGAGCGTCACGGTATTCGCGCCACCGGGCAGCAGATCGTTGCTCAACGCCAGCGCGCAGACGACGGCTTCAACGGTGCCGGCGGCGCCGAGCGTGTGGCCTGTGGCGCCCTTGGTCGAACTGCAGGGCACGCGGTCGCCGAACAGTTCGGCAACCGCCCTGCCTTCGGCGGCGTCGTTGGCCGGCGTGGCGGTGCCGTGCAGATTGACGTAGTCGATATCTTCCGGGCGCAAGCCGGCGGAGCGCAGGGCGGCTGTCATCGCCATGCGCGCGCCGAGTCCTTCCGGGTGGGGCGAGGACATGTGATAGGCATCGCTCGACTCGCCGCTGCCGAGCACGAGCAGCGTGCCGGCTGCCGGGGTATCCGGCGCCCGTTCGAGCAGCGCGAAGGCGGCGCCCTCACCGATCGAAATGCCGTCGCGGGCCGCGTCGCAGGGACGGCACGGCGTCGCTGAAGTCAGTTGCAGCGAGGCAAAACCGTAGAGCGTCGTCAGGCACAGGGAATCGACGCCGCCGACGAGCGCCGCGTCGATCGTGCCACAGGCCAGTTGCCGCGCGGCGGCGGCAAACACCTTGGCGCTCGACGAACAGGCGGTGGAAACGACGAAGGCAGGGCCTGCCAGCGCGAAATACGCACGGGCGAATTCGGCCAGCGAGAACGAGTTGTGGGTCGTGCGGTAAATGAAATCATCGGGCAACGCGCCGGTTTCCGGATCGCGCCGGCGATAGGCCAGCTCGGTCTGCAGGATGCCGGCAGTGCTGGTGCCGAGGAAGACGCCGACGCGGGTCGCGCCGTAACGGGCAATCGCCGCGCGGACCCGGTCGGCAAAGCCGTCGGCTTCGAGCCCGAGCCGGGCCAGGCGGTTGTTGCGGCAGTCGTAGCGGCCAAGGAAATCGGGCAGTTTTTCGGCGTCGACCGCGGCAACTTCGCCGATCCAGGTATCCAGCTCGACCGTCTCGAAGGCGCACGGTGCGAGGCCGCTCCGCTCTGCGCGCAGACCGGCCAGCAGCGCGCCGCAGCCGTGGCCGAGACAGGTGGTGGCGGTGTAGGCGGAAATCGACAGCGGGGTCAAGGCGGGCCTCGAATTGGTCAGGCGTCTATTTTAACCGGACGCCATCGCTGCATTGTCAGCCGCCAGCCGCGCGTGCCAGGCAATTGCGGTAACGCCCTTCGACGCGACGGGCAAACCATTCGGTGGTCAGCTTGCGCGTGATCTTGGGACTCTTCAGATCGATCTGCGGCATGGCCTGGCGCGGCAGGACGCTGTCGGCGGCCTGATCGGCCACGGCGAAGAGGCGCAAATAAAGCGGGCTCTGGCCGAAGGCGGCGCTTTTTTCGAGCAGCAGGTCACGGCGGATTTCGCGCGGACTCAGGCGCAGCTTGCCGGACAACGCCTGCAACGTGGCCTCGATCTCGCTCGGCTGCTCCGCCGGCCTGCCGTTCCGGTAGCGCAGCAGGTCGCCGTCGAGCGTCATCGGCTTGCCGCTGACCCTGGCGAGCGCAGCCTGGAAGGCGGCATTGCGGCTACTGTAGCGCCCGGCATTGAAGTCGGCGAAGCGGTAGGTAACGTCGTCGTAGGGCGCCGGGTAGTCGAGCAGGATGGCGCTGCCGAAGTAGAGTCCGCCGCGGCGGGTGAAGACTTCGTCGCGGATGCTGCGGTTGACCGGATACGGATAGGCTTTTTCGCGGGCAAATTCTTCCGCGAAGGCAATGCTGACCTGCATCGGGCCGCCGGTACGCACGGGATTGTAGCCGGCGAACAGCGTCTTGCCGGCGGGCAGTTCGGCGATCATGTCCTCGAACAGCGCATTGAGCTGCTTCTCGGTTTTCAGCGCGGCGATGCGCTGGCTGTAGCTGCGACCGTCCGGAGAGGTCTTCAGCATTGCCGCGGAAATCAGCAGTCTGGGAATGCCGTATTTCCCGCCGCGCTGTTCCAGTTCGCGCCAGACGATGGCAGGCAGATCGGGGACGACCGGGTCGGCCTGGAAGCTGGATTCCTGCTCGATGATCGCGATGGCGGCGCAATAGACCTGCGGCGCGTGCGGCAGGTCGAGGCGGCTGAAAGCATCGTGCAGGTCGTCGGCCCAGCCGCTGCGGTCCCTGGCCGTGACCGGAATCAGGCGGGTGACCATGGCGCGGATTTCGTGCTCGCTCGGCGGCGCCGGCGTGCGTGCCGCCGCTACACCGCCGGCCAACGGTTGCGCCAAATCGGGTGGCAGCCGGGTGGCCGGCGCCTGCTCGCCGGTGCCGGCACAGCCGGCGAGGATTGCGACCGGCAGGAGCAGCGCGGCCGCCATGGCTCGTGTGAACATCAGTAGAGGTACGGTATGAAGCGGCAGGTGCGCTGCATGTAGGCAGCGTAGGGCGCGCCGAAATAGGCCAGGCATTCGTTCTCGTCGGCGCGGGCGGTCAGCACCAGCAACAGAGAGGCGATGCCGGCGAGCGCGGTACCCGGCCAGGATGGCGCCTGGAAATAGACCCCCCAGTTCAGCGCCAGCAACGACGCGTACATCGGATGACGGATGTGGCGGAAGATGCCGGTCGTCACCAGCGCCGTCGTCTTTTCGAAAGCGTACAGGGTGCTGTCGGCGCGGGCCTCGCTGGCCGCGCCATGGCGACGCAGCGCACGATAGCTGCGAGCGACCAGGTAGATGCTGAGCAGCATCAGGATCCAGGAGGCATATTGATGGACCGCGGCCAGCGGTTCACCCCAGCGGTGGCGATTGAGGACGACCAGGCCGAGGATCGCCTCCCAGACAAAAAAGCGGTAGAAACCGTGGCGGCCGGGGTAGCGTAGCGACTTGCGCGACAGCCAGATCAGCACAAGCGTGCCGGCGGCGAGCAGCATCAGGTCGACCCGCTCCGGGCTCATGCCGGCACCCGCGAGAGCAGCATGACGTTGGCGAAAGGCTTGCCCTGGCTCATCGGCATGCTCTCGACCTGGAAGCCGAGACCCTCGAGCAGTTCGATCCATTCGCCGAGCTTGCGGCCGTGCAGCCTGGGCAAACGATGGCCACGGACGAAGGTGACCGCGTGATCGACCCAGTTGCAGACGTGGTACGGCAGGCCGGCTCCGGCGTCGCCGACGCGGGTGAGGAACAGCCCGCCGGCCGGCAGCGCGGCGCGAATGCGCCCGAGCAGATCGTCCTGCCACGCGTGGTCGATGTAATGCAGGGCATCGAGGATGGTGACGACATCGGCCTCGCCGAGATCGACCTGGCACATGTCGCCCTGGCGGATGCTGACAAGCGGACCGTTTGCGCCGAACGCGCGCGCCGCGCGAACGACATCCCTCTGCATCAGTTCGACGCCGCGCAGCCCGAGCGGCTTCGGCGGCATCGGCCAGTCACCCGGCCAATGGCCTTGTTCATAAAGTTTGCGGGCGGCCAGCAGCCAGGCGAAAAGGCTGCCCTGCCCGCAACCGAGGTCGAGAAAGCGGGCTTCCGGCGGAAAGATCCCACGCTTGAGGACTTCGCGGAAGATGCAGTCCGACGACAGTTTGCCGCGCGCATAGTGGTAGGCGAAACGGCCGCCGCCACGGAAGGGGCGGCTGGCGTCGTCGAGCAGGTCCTTGTCGAAGCGGGCCGTCATTGCAGGGCCGCTGTCAGCGTCACCGGCGACAGACGGGCCGCGGCGGCAGCAGCCAGCAGCCGCGGCAGCACGGCAAGGATGAGCGGCTCGCCAGCCGGCGTCAGGCCGGCATTACCGTCGTGTAGGAGCAGGATGTCGCCGGGTCCGAGACGGCCGGTCAGGCGCTCGAGAACGCGCCGCCCGTCGCCGGTCCGGGTATCGTAGGGACGGCGTGTCCACGAGGCGAGGCGCAGGTCGAGGCTGGCGAGGACCGGGTCGAGCAGCGGATTGCGCAGGCCGGCCGTCGGGCGGAAGAACCGCGGCGCCTGGCCGGTGACTTCGCTCAGCGTGGTCTGGGCGGCGGCGATGTCGGCGCGCATGCGGGCACGGCCGAAGGTCGCGAACATCCAGGAATGCGAGTCACCGTGATTTTCGACGCGATGGCCGCGGGCGACGATCTCGCGACACAGTTGGGGATGTTGCCGGGCGCGGACACCGATGCAGAAGAAGCTGGCCCGCGCTCCCGCCGCATCGAGAAGGTCGAGCACGCGCGGCGTCACCTCGGGGTCCGGTCCGTCGTCGATGGTCAGGGCGATCTCGCGCCGCGCCGCCGCGGCCGCCGGCAACCGGTTCAGGTTGGCGCCAAGCAGCGCCGAACGCGGCAGCATGCCGGCGCCGGAAAGCAGCAACTGGTTCACGGCAACGGCACCGAGCGCCCACGGCCACGACCCGGGAACGGCAAGCAGGCTGACGGCGGCGGCGCCATGAGCGGCGAACGAGAGCTGAATCGCTGGCGACGGTTTCCAGGGCTGCGGCATGGGTTCAGGTGGCGAGGTATCCGCGATCGGGAAAATTCTCCCACAAAACCGGCGCCGCCGCCCGGTCGTGACCGCCGGGAACGAACCACCGCGATGCCGCGCCGAGGCGCCCGCGCGACACCGGGTTCCTGGCGCGGCAAGGGCGCCTTTCGCTGCGCACGGCAGGCTTCATTGCGGCGCCGGCCGGGGAACGAAAATCGCCGCCAGCGCCAGGGCGAGAAGCGCTCCCGGTCCGACGGTGACGCCGACCGCATGCAGCACCGGCACCTTCGAAAGCGCCAGGGTGCCGAAGCCGATGGCTGTCGTCAGGTTGGCGACCAGCAGCGACGCCAGCGTTTCCGGTTCGATCGCGCCGCGAACCGTGGCGCGGTCGAAGAACAGCGCGTAATTGGAGCCGACGGCGACGATCAGCAGCATGCCGATCAGGTGCAGCAGCTGAAGCTGTTGTCCGCACGCGCTCAGCCCCGCAATCACCAGCACGACCGCCAGCAGCAGCGGCAGCAGGACGCCGGCAAGCCGCCGCGCCGAGCGCAGGGCGACGGCCAGCAGGGCGACGATGGCGGCGAACCCGGCCAGGGAAAGCAGCATCGCTTCGTGCAGGTAATCGTTGTAGAGCTGGTCGAGTTCGCCCTTCATGTCGACGAACAGTGCAGTGCTCCCGGCCAGTGCGGCGCGCACCGGAGCATTGGCGATCTCCGGGTGCGGGTCGCCGACCGGCGGACGCAGCGGCAGCAGAGCGCTCCAGCCTTCGGCGCGCTGCAGCAACAGCGCGTCGACGGCCAGCGCCAGACTGGTGCCGGCAAGCGCCTCACGGGTCAGCGTACAGCGTTCCCGGGCGCTGGCGACGTCGTCGATGAAAGCGCCGAGCTTGCCCGCCGCCAGCGGCGAGCCGGCCTGTGCGACCTGCAGGCGGGCACGCAGTTCGTTCGCCTCGGGCAGGCTGGCGCAGCGCATCCTCTGGGTCGCCAGGCTGGGCAGGAAACGCGCCGGGCTGTCGTAGCCGCCAATGACACCGCTCGCGACCAGGCGGTCGAGCCTCTCGCCGGCCCTTTCGGCAGCCATCAGCGCCCCTTGCAGATCGGCGCCACTGACGACGACCATGTAGCGCGAATCCGGGGCGGCGATGTCGGCGCGCAACGCCTGGTCGGCCGCCGTATCCCCGGCACTGACCGAACTCAGGGCCGAGATGCTCGAATGCCACATGTCGTCGCGGTGCGCGAACAGGTAAACGGCGGCCAGCGTGGCGAGGACCAGCACCGGCCAGCGCCCGGCACGCAGGGCAGCGATGACGCGCGCCGCGGCCCTGCCGAGGTCGGCGAGGTCGCGGGCCTGGGTCCGGGTCCCGGCCAGGTGCGGCAGGACGAAGCGGGTAACCAGTGCAGCAGTCAGCACGCCGCTCAGGGAATACAGTCCGAGTTGGGCGAGTCCGGGGAAACCCGAAAAGACCAGCGCGCCGAATCCGCACACCGAGGTCATCACGCCGAGGCGGATCGTCGGCCAGAAGCGTTCGCGCCAGGCAGCGACGCCGATGCGGCCGGACTGCACGAAGTAGTAGATCGAGTAATCGACCGCCTCGCCGATCAGGGCCGAACCGAAGCCGACGGTGATGCCGAACACCATGCCGTAGGCCAGGCTGACGGCGACGACGCCGGCCAGGGCACCGGAGGCGACCGGCAGCAGGCCGAGCAGCAACAGCCGCGGCGAGCGATAGACGAACAGCAGGACCGCGATGATCGCGAAGGTGCTGATCAGCGACAGGCGGGTCACGTCGCTCCTGATCGTCTCGCGCGAATTGACCGCGAAGACGCCGGGGCCGGACAGTTGCAGACTGGCGTCCGCGATTCCGGCGACCGCGGCGGCGGCGGCGAACTCCCGGCGGATGTCGGCGATCGCCGCTTCCTGGCCATCGGTATCGGAACCGAGCGCCCGCGTCTGTACCAGCAGCATTGCCCGCTCGCCGTCGCGCGAGGCCCAGACGCCTTCGCGGCTGGCCGGCTGGGCGCCGCCATTCAGGCTGCCCAGCAGTTCGACCAGTTCGCCGGTCGGGTCGCGCGCCAGCAACGGTTTCAGCATCAGTCCGGCGGGCGACGCCACGAGGTCGATGCTGTTGGCGATGGCAGCGCGCAAGCCGTCGACCGTGAAGCGTTCCGGGCTGACCGCCGGGCTCAACAGGTAGCGATGGCGGATCAGGAAGTCGCGGTCGCTGTCGATGCTGCCGGCTTCGCCGTTCTGGACCGAAACGAACTCCGGCCTGGCGGCCAGCCGGCGCCGCAGGTCGCGCGACAGGCCGGCGCGCTGGCGCGCATCGCCGCCGGCGATGGCGAGCATCAGCAGGCGGGAAACGGCGCCGGTCCTGACCTGGTCGACCAGGACCTGCTGCGCCGCGCCGGGGCGGGCGGGCAGGAAGAAGGACATGTCGGCGACGAAACGGCTGTTCCAGACGATCACCACGCCGGCCAGCATGGCCAGCAGCCAGATCAGGACGGAGCGCCGCGCGACCCCGGTCATCGCGACTCGATCGGTTCGATGGTCAGCAGCGAGCGATCGCCGTCCGCCTGCAGATATTCGATGCTGCGCACGCGGCCGCGGGCGCCGCTGACCGTGATGCGCTGGACCAGCGCAGCGATCTTCGGTTCGCTCGGCAGCAGGGTCAGCGTCCATTTGTCGGAACTGCCCGCCAGGTGCAGCAGGTAGTTTCTTTCCAGTGCCGCGCGGTTGCCGGTCAGCGTCCCGCGGATGCTGTCGATGAACGCCAGCGCCTCCGGCTGGCTGGCGAGATCGACGGTCAGTTTCTTCTTGTCGCGCTCGATGCTCAGCACCTCGCCGTCGAGCACCAAGGTCTCCGGCTTCGGCGTCAGCGTCCGCCTTTCCAGGCGGCCGGAGGCGCTGTAGGTCATTTCGCCGGTAGACACCAGCGGCTTGTCGAACAGCGCGAGGGTCTTCTTCTCGACGAATTTCGCCCGGCCGCCGCGGTGTCCGGCAAGTTCGCCCATCAGTTCGCCGACATCGAAGGCGGCGAGCGCCGGCATGGCCAGCAAGGCCAGCAGCAGGCAGCAGAAAGATCGTCTCATCGTTCCTTGCGCCAGAAATCGAAGAAATTGAACCAGTTGTATGGCGCCAGCCGGCAGTAGTGCGCCAGTCGCGCGGCGTAGTGCCGCTGCGCCGCGTCGATCGCGGCGGCGGCGTCGGCACGCGGCGTTGCGGAAAAATCGGCCAGCGGCTCGAAGTGGATCCGGTAACGGTTGCCGCCGAGATACAGCCCGGCCATGAAGAACACCGGCCGCCGCAGCATCGCCGCCATGCGCCAGGGACCGACCGGGAACGGCGCCATTTCGCCGAGAAATTCGCAGTCGACCGTGGCATCGTCGCCCAGGCCGCGGTCTGCCAGCATGCCGACCACATAGCCCTGGTCGAGCCGGTCGCGGGCCAGCAGCATCGAGTCCATGCGCCCGAGCGCGATGATGTCCTCGGTCGCGGCCGGGTTGATCGCGGCCAGCGTCGCGTTGATCTTGCGCGCGTTCTCCGCGTACATCAGCATCGCCACCTTGAGCCCCGCCCTGCCCCGGCCGACCGCGCGCAGCACTTCGAAGCTGCCGAGATGGGCACCGATCAGCAGCGCGCCGGGCTGCCTCTGCAGCGAAGCAAGCAGCGCCTCGGCGCCGATCACCTCGATGTCGAAGAGGTCGAAGCGGTCGTTGAGCAGGTAGATGCGGTCGTGGATCGTGCTGGCGAAGCTGAGGACATGGCGGAAGCCATCCGGCCATTCGGCCCAGCGCCCGAGCGCGCGCCCGAGGTAGGCGCGGCTGGCGCGCCGGGCGGCGGCGGCGAAAAGCACGTAGTAGGCGGCGATGCCGTAGAGGACGACGCGCCCGACCCGGCGACCGAAGGTCAGCGAAATCCAGACCATCAGCTTGAGGATCGCCAGATGGCTCTTCTCCTGCTGGTGCCGCCAGTCGGCGGCGGGCGCCTGGTGGCGGCTCATGGCGGGGACGGCGTCAGGCTGCCGGAAGCGACAGCGCGTCCGCCAGCCCGCACGCTGAAGGAAATCGCGCCGCGGCCCCCGACCTCGAGCCGGAACGCGAGCGTTTCCCCCGGCCCGACCGGGCTCAGGAACTTGGCGTTGGCGATCTCCCAGCAAACTTCGGCGCAACCGAGCAGGCGCTCGGCGAAGAGGATGGCACGGTCGACCAGGACGACGCCAGGCACGATCGGCCGGCCGGGAAAATGACCGGCCAGCGCCGGATGCTCCGGCGGCACGACCCAGGAAAACTCAGCGCAGCGCATCGGACTTGTGGCTGGCGTACAGCGCCAGCAGGCGCTCGCGCGGGAGCTTGCCGGTGGCGTTGCGCGGCAGGGCATCGACGAGGATCAGCGGCCGCGGCAGGAAAACCGGATCGATGCGGTCGCGCAGCGCCGCCAGCAGTTGCCGGCGCTCGACGCCGGGCGCGACGACGAAGGCGCACAGGCGGCCGACGCCGTCCGCCATTTCGTCATCGGGAAGGAAGAAGACGGCATCGGCCACCCCCGGCAGCGCGGCGACCTGGCGGTTCAGGTAGGCGAGCGAAGAGCGCTTGCCGGCGATGTTGACCACATCGGCATGGCGCCCGTGCAACAGGAAGCGCCCGTCGCCAAGGAGCTCGATGCTGTCGGACAACGCCACCCGGCCTTCGACATGCCCGCCGAAAGCGGTCGTCCGCTCGCCATCCTGATCCAGCCGGACATCGGCCAGCAACTCCCAGGCCGGATCTGCGGTCGTCCGCCGGCTGGCGATCTGGCCGGCTTCGGTGCAGCCGTAGATCTCGTGGAGCGGCGCCGCGAAGCGCCTCTCGGCCGCGGCGGCAAGCCGCGCGGAAAGCGGAGCGGTGGCCGAGAGCAGCAGGTCGACTGGCGGCAGGTCGACCTCCGCCGCCAGCAACCCGGACAGGTGAAAGGGCGTGGTCACCAGCATCCGTGGCCGGGGAACCGCGTCGAGGGCGGCGACGATGTCCTGCGGGTAGAAGGGCTTGCCCGACCAGAACGGCGAATTACCATGCAGGGCGAGCAGCACGGTCGATTCCAAGCCGTAGCTGTGCTGGGCCGGAACGGTGCCGACGACCGCGTGCGGGCGGGCCAGCATCCCCAGCCGCTCGGCCTCGGCCCGCCCGCTCCGGACCAGACCGCCCCAGGTCTTGGGGTGAGGCACCGGCAGCCCCGTCGAGCCCGAAGTGAACAGGCAGGCGGCAATGTGGTCCGCCGGAATCTCCGGGATTTTGACCACCTTTTCCGGGTCGACCGCAGCCAACTCCGGAAAGTCGCAGCGCGGCAAATTGCCGCTGGCGAAATCGCCGTCGCACAGGCAGAACACGTCCGGGTATGCGGTCCGCACCTGACGCAGCGTTTCCGCCGATTGCGCGGCGGGTTGCAGGCTGGTGCGGCCGCTGATCAGCCCGGCGGCCAGGCCCACCGTGAAGCGGTAGCGGTCCTGGCAGACGTTGAGGAAGCTGCGGCCGGCCGGCAGTTGCGCCGCCAGCGACGCCGCGTCGGCAAGAAAATCGCGCACGCGCACCGGACCCGACGGCCGCCAGGCAAGCACGTCGTCGAGGCTGGCGTACCCGAGCAGCGGCACCGCGCTCATCGGTGGTTGGCCAGCGTATCGGCGCGCCGCTGGCTTGCCGCCCGGTAGGCGCGAATGGTATCGGCGACGCTGGAGCGATCGTCCGGCGCCAGGAGGCGATAGCGGAAACAGTGCTCGACGGCGAACATCAGCAGGATCAGCGGCAGCGTCAGCAGATTGGCGAAAACCGACCAGGCGGCCGGCGGAGCCAGCCAGAACAACGCGGTCGACAGCAGCGCCGTGGCGAGGAAGAAGACGCTCCAGGCAACGGTCACCTGCCGGGTGTAACGTGCCTTGGCGGCGGAGATGAAGCCACCATGCGCTTTGCGCGAGAACTGCGTGACCAGGGCTTCGCGCGGGCCGAACAGGCTGCGTCCGAACAGGATGGCGAGTGCCAGGTTGGTGCCGAGATGCTGGACGAAATAAAGCAACGCCACGTTCTGGCGCAGCGCCGGCCACAGCCAGGCAAGCAGGCCGAGCACGGCGAGACCGCCGCCGGCGATCCACAGCGGGTTGCCGGCGCGCCACAGCAGCATGACGGCGATGGCGGCGACCGGCAAGGTCGCCAGCGCGGCGGCGAAATCGGGATTGCCCCCCCCGGCGCTGCCCTGATGCGCCAGCCAGGCCCATGCCGCCGCCAGGGCGAACAGGGCGAGGCCGCGCGCCAGGTTGGCCGGGGTCATGATCACTTGCTGCGCTGGGTGGCGATGTGCGAAGCCAGGGTGCGCAGCGAGGAAAAGATGCGCACGTTGTCCTCGTTGTCCGAGCGCAACTGGAAGCCGTAGCGCTTGGAAATGACCAGCGCGATTTCCAGCACGTCGATCGAGTCGAGTCCCAGGCCGTCGCCGAACAGCGGCGCATCGGGTGCGATTTCCCCTGACGGCATTTCCAGGTTCAGGGCCTCGACGATCAGTTCGGCGACCTCGGGAAGCAAGGCGTCGACGGTTTCCGGGGAGATTTCTTGTGGCATCAGGCGATTCCTTGTTTCGATCAGGCAACGGCGCGGAAGGCGAGCACCGCGTTGCTGCCGCCAAAGGCGAACGAGTTGGAGAGGGCTATCCGCAGGGTCTGGCCACGGCGGGCGGCGAGGACGTGGTCGACACCGGCGCAGTCGGGGTCGAGGTCGGCGAGATGGGCGGTCGGCGGCAGCGCCTGTTCGCGCAGGGCGAGCACGGTGACGATGGCTTCGACAGCCCCGGCGGCGCCGAGCTGGTGACCGTGCACCGACTTTGTCGCGCTGACCGGCAGCCGCGCGGCGCGTTCGCCGAACACGGCACGCAGTGCCGCCACCTCGACCGGATCGCCTTCGGCGGTCCCCGTGCCGTGCGCGTTGACGTAGTCGATGTCGCCGCAAGCCAGCCCGGCATCGGCCAGCCCGGCCTCCAGCGCGCGCACCTGCCCGGCCGCCTCGGGGCGCACCAAGTGACTGTGGTCGCAACTCGTGCCGTAACCGAGCATCTCGCCGTGGATGCGGGCGCCACGGGCGATGGCGTGATCCCAGTCCTCGAGCACCAGCGCCGCCCCGCCCTCGCCGAGGACCAGACCGCTGCGGTCGACGCTGAACGGGCGGCAGGATTGCGCCGCATCATTTTCGTCGCCGTTGGCGAGGACGCGCAAGGCCTCCCACGCCCGCGCCACGGCGTAAGCCTGCGGTGCATCCGAGCCGCCGCTCACCATGACCGGCGCCTCGCCGCTGCGCACGCGGCGAAAGGCTTCGCCGATGGCAATGGCCGATGAGGCGCAGGCGACAGTATGGCTCATGCTGACGCCCCCCAGCCCGAGCTGGATCGAGATATGGGCATTCGCCGCGTTGTTCATGCCCTGGACCAGCGACAGCGGCGACAGGCGCTCGCGGCCGCGTTGCCAGAGATCCCGGTAACCCTTCTCGTAAGCGAGCGTGCCGCCCAGCGCGGTGCCCCATGCCACCCCCCAGCTTTCCCTGTCCGGCGCCGCCGCCTTGCGCGGGAAGCCGGCATCGTCCCAGGCCGCGAAGGCCGCGGCGACGCCGAGCTGGGCGAAGCGGTCCAGCGTCCCCGCCAGCGCGCGACCGAGCGTGGCATCGGCGGAGAAACCGGGACAACTGACAAAGGGCATGGCCAGCGGACGGGGAACGTCGTCGGTCCGCAGGAAGCGGATCGCCGACTCCGCGGCCAGCAGACGGGCAAAGAAGTCGCCGGGATCGCCACCGTAAGGGCTGACCAGACCAAGGCCGGTCACCGCGACTCGCCGCCGGGTCATCGTGTCAGCCCTGCTCGCTGCGCAGCCGATCCATGAGCGCAACCAGTTCGCCGACGGTACGGGGACTCTTGAGGTTCCTGGGGAGAGTCAGATTGAAGCGATCCTCGAACTCGAACACTATCTCGGCCAGGATCAGCGAGTCGACATCAAGATCGTCCAGTTTCGCTTCGGGAAGCACCCGCTCCGGAGCGATTTCTAGGCGGCTGTCGAGAAACTCGCGAATAATGGTCAGGGAATCCATGATGGACGGAATTATAGGTCAAAATGGCTGCCCAACCGGCACGCACCCTACAGGCGGCGGCCGGAGTGGTCGCCGGCGATCTTCTTCCGGAGTTGGTTTGAGCATTTCCTCAGTCAGTCCAGTCTCCCTCGGGCAAGGCCGGACAGTCCCCTGGCACCGGCAGGCAGCGCTTCGCGCCTCAAAATTGCGCGCGCTCAAGGCGTTCGGCACCATGGCATTCATGCTCCTGTTCTTCGCCGGCTACTTCGGCGTGATGCGCCACCCGCTGGCGCCGCCGACGGTGATGCCGCTGACCGTCATCGACGAATGGATTCCGTTCACGCCGGCCGCCTTCGGCGTCTATGTCTCGCTCTGGGCCTACGTGTCGCTGGCGCCGGCATTCCTGCCCGATCGCCGCCAGCTGCTCGGCTACGGAATGTGGATCGGCACGCTCTGCCTGTTCTGCCTGGTCCTGTTCTGGCTGTGGCCGACGACCATACCGCTGGACGCCGTGGATTGGGCGGTGCATCCCGGACTGGTCATGATCAAAGGCATCGACCTTTCGGGCAATGCCTGCCCTTCGCTGCATGTCGCGACCGCCGTGTTCTCCGCGGTCTGGCTGCAGCACATCGTGAACAGCATCAACGCGCCGCGCTGGCTGGGCATCGCCATCTGGCTGCATTGCGCGGCAATCGCCTGGTCGACCGTGGCGATCCGCCAGCACGTCGCGGTCGACGTGCTGGCGGGCAGCGCTGTCGGCCTGGTCTTCGCCGCGCTGTCGCTGCGTCATCTGGCGCGCCTGCGATGACACCGACGCCAGCGTGGCAGGCGGCGGCCGTCGCGCTGATCGGCGGCGATGCGCGCGCCGCGCGCTGGGTCAACCTCGGCGGTACCCCGCTCAACGCGACATGGCGGCTCGACGCCGGCCGCGATCGCTTCTTCGTCAAGACCAACGCCGTCGCGCGCCTGCCGATGCTGGAAGCCGAGGCCGACGGCCTGCACGAACTGGCGCGCGCCAAGGCAATCCGCGTGCCGGCGCCCGTGGCCTGCGGCGGCACGGGCGGCATCGCGTTCCTCGCGCTCGAATGGCTGGAGTTCTCCGGCGGCGGCCGCGATGTCGCGCTCGGGGCCAGCCTCGCGCAATTGCACCGGACCACGGCGCAGGCGCATGGCTGGCACCGCGACAACACGATCGGCACGACGCCGCAGGACAATGCGTGGACCGACGACTGGGCGACGTTCTTCCGCGACCGGCGCATCGGGCCGCAGCTCGCGCTGGCGGGGTGCAAGGGGCACGGCGGGCGGCTGCAGCGCGACGGCGAAAGGCTGCTGGCGGCAATCCCGGCACTGCTCGCCGGCCACACGCCGGCGCCATCGTTGCTGCACGGCGACCTCTGGTCGGGCAACGCGGCGCGACTCGCGTCGGGCGAGCCGGTGATCTTCGATCCGGCAGTCCATTTCGGCGACCGCGAAGCCGATCTCTCAATGACCGAGCTCTTCGGGGGCTTCGGCGCCGACTTCTACGCCGCCTATGCGGAAGCATGGCCGCTCGCCCCAGGGTACGCGACCCGCCGCACCCTGTACAACCTCTACCACGTACTGAACCACCTCAACCTGTTCGGCGGCGGCTACCGGGCGCAGGCGGAGGCGATAATCGCCGGGCTCCTCGCGAGCGTTCGCTGACCCGGGAGCGCACTCCCATGACTACCCGCAGATTCCTTCCACCGCAGATTGTGGATGCGACATCGGCCACCACGTCCGCCAGCTCGCGCACGTGGCAACTCGAAGCGGAATGCAGCATCAGCAGGCTCAACACTCGCTGGCCATAACTCCCGAACAACAGGTCGATCAGCATGATCGTCGCTTCACTGGCTGCAACCGCAGCCGCAATCGCCACATAATGAAAGGTGGATTGCCGGATTGAATTGCGACGTGTATCGAAGATCTGCTTCTTGTACATGTCGACCGCGACATGCAGGCATCCGGTCCTCCAGCGGCGCCTCCCGGCAGCCGTCACGCTCCGGGCGCACGCCAGCCGAAGCGATATGCACCGCAAGCGGCACCTGCGCTATGATTCTCCACATCGGGGAAAACCGGGATCTTCTCGCCGCCACCGGTCCCGGCGCATTCCACCCCGTTGGCTTCCAAGTTGCCTTGACCGCCGCAAGGTCGCGAACTTCAGCAGACTCTTGCCAGGGAGAACACCATGAGAGAGTCAGCCCCGATCCGGATCAACAAGGGAGATGGCAGCGAAGAATCCGGTCTGCACCGGCTTCTTGTCGAGTTGTTCGCGCAGGCGGATATCCGGATTGGCGGCGATCGCCCGTGGGATATCCGGCTGATCGACGCGAATGTTCCCGAGCGCGTCTTTTCGCTGGGCAGCCTGGGCCTTGGCGAGAGCTACATGGACGGCCACTGGCAAGCCGAGCGCCTCGACCAGTTCTTCGAGAAGATCCTGCGCGCCCACCTCGATCGCAAAGTCCGGCCGTTGCGCCTCGCGTTTCATGCCCTGCGCACGCGCCTCCTCAACCGGCAAAGCCTGAAGCGGGCCTGGCGCGTCGGCGAGGTTCACTATGACCTGGGCAACGACTTCTACGCCGCCATGCTCGATTCGCGCATGACCTATTCCTGCGGCTACTGGGACGGCGCGCACGACCTGGAAGAAGCGCAGGAAGCCAAGCTCGACCTGATCTGTCGCAAGCTGCGCCTGCAACCGGGCATGCGCCTGCTCGACATCGGCTGCGGCTGGGGCAGCCTGATGGGCTACGCCGCCGAGCGCTACGGCGTCGAATGTGTCGGCATCACCGTTTCCAAGGAGCAGACCGCCTGGGCCAAGGCGCGCTACGCCGGACTGCCGCTCGAGTTCCGCCTGCAGGATTACCGTTCGGTCAACGAGCGCTTCGAACGCATCGCCAGCGTCGGCATGTTCGAGCACGTCGGCCACAGGAACTACCGTACCTACATGGAGGTCGCCCGGCGCTGCCTGGCCGACGATGGACTCTTCCTGCTGCACACCATCGGCAAGAACGAGCGCCACACGGTTACCGATCCGTGGATCGACAAGCACATCTTTCCCAACGGCGACCTGCCGGCAATCGGCCAGATCGCCGACGCCGCGGAAGGTCTTTTCGTGGTCGAGGACCTGCACAACTTCGGCGCCGACTACGACACGACGCTGATGGCCTGGGACGCCAACTTCGAAACGGCGTGGCCGCGCTTCCGCGACCGCCTGGGCGATCGCTTCCATCGCATGTGGCGCTACTATCTGCTGGCTTGCGCGGGCGCCTTCCGCGCTCGCGACATGCAACTGTGGCAGTGGGTATTTTCGCCGGAAGGCGTCGCCGGCGGCTACCGGCGCCCGCAGCCGCGGGCCGCGTGACGCGCCTCGCGCGCCCTCGCCACAGCCTGGCAACACCCTTCCGCACCCCAGCAGGCGGAATCGCCCTTTCCTGACCGTCGACCGCGACCGGTCCGTAACGGGCCGCCGCCAGTTGGCCGGGCCGGCGCCGGGTCACCCCGCCGCTATCGCCCCGGCCTCCGGCAGGCACAATCGGCTTGAGATCAGGCGGGGCAGCAGGGTGTCGCGGTGGCCCAGGGGGTTTTCCTGATGTCGTCGAGCATCGCTGCAATCCAGGGGCTGAAATACAAAAAGGCCAATCCGGAGATTGGCCTGAAACAGGTTCTGAATGGCGCGCCCGAGGTGATGAAAACGGGCACTGGACAGTAAGGGTTCTACTCAACACACACCCATCAAATTCTGGCTAGACGTGTGCTTTTACAGACTTTGTGATCATTGAAAGCAACGGATCGGTGTTCTCCAGCAGATCAATGACATTCTTCCTAACAGCTTTATGCATATATCTCGCTGAGAACAGGATTGCACCCCTAAGGTAAATTGAGTGTTCTTTGGCAATTGCTTCTGCAACAGTTTTTTGCCTATCAACGTCGCCAAGCTTTGCTGCCGCAATAAATGCCAATGCCTTTACTGAGTCATCTACATTTTCAGAACATAGTTTTAGCAAGCTAGCGACTACCGAATCATCGACTTCTTTTAGCTGAATAATCGTACCGATGGCCCATAGGTACTCCCAATCGAAGGTTAGTTTTCGTTTCACAAAAACAGAGCAAACCTGTTCCTTTACATCAGGTCTATCCAAAAATTGAGACAAGTACGAGAAGTAAATCTGCGACATTGAGGAGCAGTTATCCACTTTGGCTAAAACGTGATCTATTGCGTAATCAGAACCAAAAGCAGCAAATAAAGGTAGACAAAACCTCTCTATCTCTTCACCATTTTCTGCATATTTTGGTATTTGATCGAAAAGTAATTCAGTTGCCATGAGTTCAATTGTCTCATCGTCAATCTCATCGCCTTCCTGATTCCAAATAACCTGAAATCCATAGTCAGTCAAAATCTCCTCTGGCTCTCCAGCTGTATGTATTACCTGAATTTCAGCAATAGCATCGTCAAACATAGCGTCGAGATCAGGATCAGATGTCAAGAGCCCTAGCGGAGTAGTAATACAAGACTTGGCTTCGTTGAGCGACAGATCAAGTCTGCGTAGCTCAGGATAAAGTTGAATAATCGATCTGTCAGCTTGTTCGTGAGAAACAAAAAATGCATATATATCATCGACATATCTAATGGAAGCGATTCCTGTATCTGATAGGTGCCTATCCAGCGGATAAAGATAGAAATTACCTAGCAGATCGGATGGATATATCCCTTGGAGAATTCCTCTAGAAGAGCGCCCGGTACTCATCTGAGTGAGCATTGATTCCAAAGGTTTTATATACTCCTTCGGGAACCCAAGCCCTTCAAGAGTATTCACTAACGTGTGCTGATTGATACTCTGGAAACAGGATGCAATATCTGCCCGGAGGACAACTTTAGCGCCCCCTTCAATAAGAGTGCCGAGTTTTTTCTGCATCTGATTCCAGCAATATCGGCTTGAAAGGAACATGCGATGTTCCAATTCCTTTGGCGCAGCTTGATGACTGAAGCAAATTGAACGATTCAGCTTTGACTCAATTACAGGCTGTGCCACATCTGAAAGTGCCTGCAAGAGCAAACGATCTCTTGGATAGAGAATTCCACCTGGGCGCACAAAGTTTGGTGGCTGACGTTTAACACCAACCGCTTTAATCCTCTGCTTCTTTGGGACATCGATGGTTATCGGCAAACTAGGGCTGAAACTCCCGGACTGAGCAAGTTTCTTCACGTCCTCAATTAGCTCGTCTTTGCAATCAGCATATACACACGATAAATGAGGTGCGAGGATAAAATCCGAACGAACATCACTCTTAATACGTTTGATAGCCAGTTCAAAATCAAGCTTATCAAGAGCGACCTTGTCGATACCAAATACGGATTTTTCAGCCATTAAGTGACGCGCTTTCTCCCACCGTTCAAGTAACACGGGGGGCTATGGATACATGGGTGTTCCAGATTGTAAGCTTACGCCCATAGCATGATCTGCTCAAGGCGGACCCGCGACCGGCGCAGGGCCTGATCTGCCGCGTCGTGCGGGGCTGTTCAGGCCCTGCGCTCGTTGGGCGACGCGAAGTGTTGACATCGCCCTGGCGACGGCCATACTTCGCATAACGTTCATTCGAGATTTTTCCAACGCACATGCAAACCTCACACCTGCACGATCAGTGGGCCGCACCGGATAACAACCGGCTGACCCCTAAGCAGTTCTCGCTGCGCTTTCCCGTCCATATCGCCGCCAAGATCGCGGCCCTGTGTGAAATGTATCCGCACAAGAACCGCACCCAAATCGTCGCCGATCTTCTGGCGGCAGCGCTCGATGATCTCGAAAAGAGTCTGCCGCAAGCCTTGGGTGAGCCTATTGGCAGAGAAGATGAACACATCCAAGAGGAGATCGCCCACCATGAGGGGTGCGACTACGAGCCGCTGTTCTGTCTCGGCGGCCCCCGCGGACGCTTCCGGTACATCGCAAACCGCCATTACGACGAGCTGGAACGGGAAATGGGCAATGAAGGGGCGAGTGTGCTCTATCCGGAAATCTGGATTACGGAATCCGACCTCAAGCGCTAGGCCATGACACAGCAACGCCTCCTCTCCGGCCACGACACCATCGAGTGCGCGTATTACCTGGCAGCCTTGCCGGGTTGCACACTCGACTACGAAAAGCTGGCCGTCGAGAAGGAAGCGCTGCGACTGGCCAAGGTTCGCCGCCCCAAGGCAATTACGCTCGGCAGCGAAGAATTCCTGCTCATGCCCAATGGCACGAAAAGCGGCTAAGGGAAGAAACGATTGCAGATGTTCTTTGGCACACCCGCAGGGGCATGACGGCGCATTACTCGGTGGCACAGATCGAGGAGCTGCTGGATGCCCTGGAGCGGATTACCGATCAGCGTAGCCGGACGAATCGCAGCCTGGAGATGATCCGTCGGGAACAAGTTGGGAAGTCGAGTCCCCAAAAAGTCCCCACGGAAAGCAAAAAGGCCAATCAGAGATTGGCCTAAGTGCTTGATACTACAGGTCTGAGTGGCGCGCCCGGAGCGATTCGAACGCCCGACCCTCTGGTTCGTAGGCAAGAAGCAAAAATATTTTTTGTTATTTAACAGCCACTTAAAACGCTTGCCAATTCCATTTACAGCCTATCCAAGTCACAACCATGTCACAGCAAGTGCCGCCGGCGCACACCCAGTATGCTATGGGTTTATCCGTTTCCGACTCTCAGTTGACGTTGCCCTGCTTGTGTTGAACGTCGGCAACCACCTCAGTCCAGCTGTTCAGTGATTGCTGGTTTGGCGATTGTTGTATGCCTTGAGGTCGGCATGTGTTATCTGAGAAGACGCTACCAGTTGATAGTGGCGTTCCTCAACAACCTTGATATCTCCATCCTCAACAGTCAGTTCAAACAGAGCGATCTTGTCGCCACTCATGAACTGGGCAGAGATGGCACGGCAGATCAACGTTGGGAACTTCTCTGCACAACAAGCGATGTCTTGCTGAGTTTGGACTACACCATGCTTGTCAGTCCCACCCTTGGCTTGTACCGGGATAACGAACTGGCTACCAAACTTATCCACCCCCACGTATATCTCGTCGATCTCAATCTGACCGATGTCGGTAACCGTGGTCCGTAGATGGTTCTGGAGGGAATAGGTTGTGATCCCAAGGAACACGTCAATCAGCCGGTTATATCGAACCTTGGCAAGCAGAGCCTGTTCGTCTGACTGGGCATAGGCCGTGATAATCTCTGGCGTGGAATCGGGAACCTTGATGGTTACCAGACTTTGATTGGGGACGATCCGATTTGCCGATGCAAGGCGGAAGCGATACTTCGCCCTACCGGCACCCTCGATAATCCACTCCCGACCCTCTGGAGCGGTCTTGGTAATCGCCGCTGGCAAGTCCTTCCTATAGCGGAACGAGTAGAGGACATCGCCAATGTTCTTGGGCAGCTTTATACCCAGCTTGGTAGCTGTTTCCTCGAACTCTTCGCGGGTGAAATCGAATGAGTCCTTCTTGGCCGAGTAGTGGCTATCGAATATCTTTTCGATGATGGCGTCGTAGCGATTCTTCTCTTCCTTAGACACTTGCGGCTTTCCCTTCTTTTTCTTTGCCATAGGTTTTCCGTGTCCGTTGTGCGATGACTGAAGTTGGCACACTGTAATAGCTTGCAGCCTTGCTCATATCGAAGTTCAGCAATTCTTCGCCATCACCCAGCGCGACAACTTCCGAAGGCTTGGAGGGCTTCACTCCGAGAGCCTTAACGATTTGACCAGCCACAGCCCTGCCCAATAGCGGGGGGACACTGTTTCCGATCTGGCGGAAGCCATGCCACTTGGTAACGTGGAAGCGGAACCAGTCCGGGTAGGAGTGCAACCGAGCAGCTTCACGCACAGTGATCACTCGGGGGTGGAACGGGTGAATTGGACGCGGAGAAGTAAATGCACCTCTGGCGCTATCCGTACCGGCTCGAAGCGTGTTGCAAACCCCTTCCGGGTGGAGTTTATGGAAGCGGCTCACAGGCTCAGTCTTGCCGTGTTCCGTGTCTATGAAACGCTGCCGGGACAGGTCGGTATGTTCTGTCCTCAAACTTGCTGACAGGACATGAGGGTCGAAGTCGCGGGGGTAGCTGAAGTCCTTGGGGTCATCCTCGAAGCCTCTCAGTTGTTTTGCATACACGTTCTTCGACTTGAACTTTACAGGGACCGAATCGGAGTGAATCAATGCGCTGAAGTCATCTGCATTGGGTAAGTCGTCAATCGCTTCTTGGACCGTTACACGCCCAGTCGGTGTAGGATATTCTGGCATCGCCTGCCCTTTGCGAGTCCCAATCAGGAACAAACGGCGGCGATCTTGGGGAACACCGAAGTCAGCAGCATTCAGCACTTGGTATGGAAGCAATACATCGAATCCGGCATCGCCAAGGGCTTCGATCAATTCGGACAAAAACTGCTTGTGCTTCCCAAGGGTCAGCCCTTTGACGTTCTCAAATACACAGTATTTTGGTTGGAGTTCTTTCACGATCCGCACGTAGTGGAACACCAACTGATTACGTGGGTCATCCATGACACGCTTACCGATCATAGAGAAACCTTGGCAAGGTGCGCCACCGAATACACAGTCAATGTCTTCATCGCCCAAGCCAGCGCGTTTCCTTATCTCGTCTCCGGTCAGATCAACTACACTCGCACAGATCACCGCTGAGTCAGGGAAGTTGTACTCATGGACGGCACAGTGGATCGGGTCTATTTCAACAGCAGCAGCCACGTCGAAGCCTGCTTGTTCAAACCCAAGCGAAAGGCCGCCCGCCCCCGCAAAAAGGTCGATGCCGATGGGACGCTTATTTCGCTTCGATGAACTCATGGAGCCTTGTCTTCAACGTGTCTATGTTTTTCAGTTCGCATTGCCACACAACCAACACCCGCCAACCAGCCTCATTGAGCATCCCCAGGTTCTTGGAGTCACGCTCACGGTTCCGGTCAATCTTCGCCTTCCAGAAATCTTCTCTGCTTTTCGGAAGCCGACCATACTTGCACACTTCGTGACCGTGCCAGAAGCACCCTCGAACATCAACGATCTTCTTTCTACCGATCATTACGATGTCAGGCTTTCCCGGTAGCTCCTTGCGGTGCAAGCGGTATCGAAAGCCCATCCCGTAGATCAGCCTGCGTACCAATAGCTCAGGCTTGGTGTCTTTAGAATGGACCATCGACATGATTTCGCTCCGCTTTTCTTTGGTGCGAGTGTCAATCATTAGAATATTTTCTCATAGGCTTCATTGGGCCGGTAATCGAAAGAGCACTCTCAGTAAGCATACTTCCACTTCAGGTTCGTTGCTGCCGTAGCTTCTCAGTTAGCCACAGACCACAATTGGCCGAACTCTGACACTGGAATTGTTGAATCCCCCTTAATGGGGTACTGTTACCCCTCCACGATAGGAGGTCACAGACATGGCACTCACCCCAGCCGAAGTCCAAAAGAACCTGCACAAGCTGGCCCCCTTCAGCCAGGAACGGATCGAACAACTCCACGCCATCGAGCGCCAGGCAATCGCCAGCTTCACCGGTCAGTTCGATGAACTGGAAGCGGCACTAGGAATGCTCCACCTGGGCGACCACCTCGGATGGAAGCCTCTTGTCCTGATCCACAACAAGCGAACCATTCGCAAGTACGAAGAAATCCTCGGGATCAACATCCGCGAGTTCTTCCTCGACGAAGGCCCAAGTGCCGAACGTTCGATGGGCTACCACATCGCCAAGAAGATCGGCAATTTCTGGAAAGCCGTTAGCGGCGAGATCAAGAGCGAAGAACTCAAGGCGCAGCGCCGCGAAGTTGCTTAATAGGTAATTGATACCCTTGACGGGTTCCTGAATACCCCTTACTCTTAGGGGTATGGATTCCCCTTTTCCTACATCTATGGGTTTTGAAGTAAACGCAACCGGCCCCGGGCTGGCTGCGGGGATAGCCGCGCCAGCGGCAGCCCCGCAGACAAACGAGGCCGGAACTGCGGTGCGTCAGTCCGCGATGACGGTCGAGGGGGCACCTTCCCCCCGTCAGGTAATACGGGGGGAAAATCATTCCACGGAACCCAACCCAACCGCTGCCTTTATCGATTGGTTGAATTTCACCTTCCCTTTCAAGCTATCTGGCAACAGTGGTTTGATGGAACTGGACGTCGTGCTCCGTAGGGCTTTCGGGTTTGGGATCGGTGCCAATCGCAACAAGAAGCATCTGAACTATGAGCACTCCTGGGAGCTAGGCGACGGCTACGGGATTTTTGCCACCGGTGGCGAATCGGTCGGTGGAACGTCTCTCGTCAGTTTGTCTGGTGAGGGGTGCAGCGTCGTCAAGGACTGGCTGGCAGTTCATGACTTCCTGAACTGGCGCAAAGCCAGGATTACTCGCGTCGATCTCGCCCATGATGACTACCGGGGGCGCATCTCGCTTGAGAGTGTTCGCAATTGGTTTGAGGCCGGAGATTTCCACAGTGGCAAGGGACACCCGCCCACCGGCCAATTCATCGATGACTTCGGATCGGGCAAGGGGAAAACGCTTTACGTCGGCAATCGCAAGAACGGCAAGGTGCTCCGCATCTACGAAAAAGGAAAGCAGCTTGGCAATCCTGAAAGTCCTTGGGTGCGCTGGGAACTCGAATTGCACAACAAAGACCGTGAAGTTCCTTTGCGAGTTCTGCTCTTTCCCGCCGAGTACCTCGCCAGCGGCTACCCCGTGACTGCATGGATATGTGAGGAACAGTCACGTATCGAGACGGCCACCCGCTCAACGTTGATCGGGCTGGACGTCTTGACCACATATTGCCGCAAGAGCTACGGCAAATTGATCTGGACGCTGTGGAAGGTTCAAGAACTGACCCCACTGGAAATCGTTGAAAGGCTCCCCGTCGAGGGCATTCCAAGCCGCATAAATCGCGCTGTACCTGGGGAGGTGTGATGCGAACCCTCTGCCTGGAACAAGCTGCCGAATTCCTGAAGATGCACCCCGAAGAAGTCAGGCGGCGAGCCAAGGCGGGAATCATTCCCGGAGCCAAGGCTGGGCGTGCTTGGGTGTTCATCGATATCGACCTTGCCGAATGGCTGCGCTCGCTTTACGCTGTGCCTCGGCAAGCGTTGCAAGTGGCTTTGAGAAAGGAGATTGATCCATGCCACTCTACAAACGCGGTAGCACCTGGTGGGTCGACATTGTCGTTCCCGATGGCGAACGAATACGCCGATCTACTGGGACTGAATCAAAAACCCTCGCGCAAGAATTTCACGACAAGCTGAAGGCCGAAGCGTGGCGTATCTCCAAGTTGGGAGAGAAACCGCGCCATACCTGGAACGAAGCGGTTGTACGTTGGCTGAAGGAGCAAAGCCACAAGGCAACCATCGAGATGGACAAGATTCATCTCCGCTGGCTCGATGCGTTCCTGAATGGCAAGCCGCTGGATACCATCTCGCGCTCGATGATCGACAAGATCACCGAGGAGAAGCTGGCCGAGGGAGTAACAAATGCGACGGTAAATCGCGTACTGGAAATCCTGCGCGCCATCTTGCGCCGGTGTGTGAATGAATGGGAATGGCTCGACAAAGCGCCAATGGTTCGGATGCTGAAAGAGCCGACCCGCCGGATTCGTTTCCTCACCCGCCAGGAGGCAGACAGGCTGCTACGTGAATTGCCGGATCACATGGCCGACATAGTGGCATTCTCGCTGGCAACCGGGTTGCGGCGCTCGAATGTGACCGGTCTGCTATGGTCGCAGGTAAATTTGGCAAGGCAGGTAGCGTGGATTCATGCAGATCAGGCAAAAGTAAGGAAGGCGATTCCTGTGCCGTTGAACTCGGAGGCGATTCAAATCGTCACCAGACAGCTAGGAAAGCACCCTACGCATGTTTTCACGTACAAGGGCAACACGATCTTTCAGGTCAGCACTAAAGGCTGGTATGCGGCGCTGAAACGGGCTGGCATCGAGGACTTCCGATGGCATGACCTGCGGCATACCTGGGCAAGTTGGCATGTGCAGAACGGCACCCCGATGTTTGCCTTGCAGGAAATGGGGGGTTGGGAAAGTCCGGAGATGGTGCGGCGCTATGCGCACCTGGCAGCGGATCACCTGGCGCCTTATGCGGAACGCCTATGTTCCGTGGGTCGGTAGCGTTCGCTGTGTGCGTCACACGTCACAATCGTGGCACAGAAAGCAAAAAGGCCAATCCGAAGATTGACCTATGTGCTTGATCTGAATGGCGCGCCCGGAGCGATTCGAACGCCCGACCCTCTGGTTCGTAGCCAGATACTCTATCCAACTGAGCTACGGGCGCGCTGTCAGAGCGCCGAATTATACGGATGAGGCCGTAGAATGCAAGTTCTGCGAGAAAGAAGGCCCATGGAGACGATCAGCATTCGCATGCCGAAATACCCGGAGTGCTGGCAAAGCTGCGGCTCATGCGCCAGCGGGAAGGTTTTCATCCTCGAACTGCTGGTGAAGGTCGGCGACGTCATCGCGCGCGACGACAACCTGCTGACGCTGGAAACCGGCAAGGTGGCGCTCGACATTCCGACGCCGCGTGCCGGCCGGGTCGTCGAGATCCATGTCAGGGAGGGCGATACGGTCGCCGAGGGCGCTCTCCTGGTCAGCCTCGAGGTAACCTGACCCGGCGCTGCCGGCTAGTCGGGCGGGGGGTCGCCGCTGTTCTTGAACATTCCCGGAGTCAGATCGTATTTCTGGAGCAGACGATAGAACTCGGTGCGGTTGCGCTCGGCGATGCGTGCGGCGTCGGCAACGTTGCCTTCAGTCAGCTTGAGCAACTGGACCAAGTACTTGCGCTCGAAGCGGTGCTTGGCCTCGCTGTAGCTCAGCGCCTCGAGCGCCGGCTTGCGCAGAGCGCGGGCCACCAGGGCCAGCGGGATGAGGGGCGTTGCGGTCAGCGCGCAACTTTGCTCGACAACATTGTAGAGTTGCCGAACGTTGCCCGGCCAGGCGGCCGTCGCCAGCGCTTCCAGCGCGTCCGGCGCGAAGCCGTGGATCGTCTTGCCGTAGCGGGCAGCTACCTGCTGGACAAAATAGGCCGCCAGCAGCGGAATGTCCTCGCGGCGCTCTTCGAGCGTCGGCAAGGTGAGCGAAACGACATCCAGCCGATAGTAGAGATCCTCGCGGAACTGCCCCGCGGCCATGGCCATATCGAGATCACGATGTGTCGCGGAGAGCAGGCGGACATTGACGGGCACGGTCCGCGTCGCGCCGACCGGACGCACGGCGCGTTCCTGCAGCACGCGCAGAAGCTTGACCTGGAGCGCCAGCGGCATGTCGCCGATCTCGTCGAGGAACAGCGTGCCGCCGTCCGCCGCCTGGAACAGCCCTCCCCGCGCATTGCCGGCGCCGGTGAAGGCACCCTTGACGTGGCCGAACAGCTCCGATTCGAGCAGTTGCTCGGGAATCGCCCCGCAGTTGATGGCGACGAACGGTCCCCTGGCACGCGGACTGGCGCGGTGAATGGCGCGCGCCAGGACCTCCTTGCCGCTGCCGCTCTCGCCGCGAATCAGCACGCTGGCGTCGGAAGCGGCGACCATGCGCGCCTCGGCCATCAGTTCGGACATCCGGGAACTGCGGAAGATGATGCCCTCCAGCCAGTCCCCGGACTGCCCGCCGGCGGCGAGCGGATCGGCCGAACCCTCGGTACCGCTCGGGGTGGAGAGTTGCAGGGCCTGGTCGATCTTTTCCAGCAGCGACTGGCTGTCGAAAGGCTTGGTCAGGTAACCGAAAACACCCCTTGAAGTGGCGTCGACCGCATCAGGGATGGTGCCGTGCGCGGTCAGCAGGATCACCGGCAGGGTTGGCCAGGTGCCGCGGATTTCGTCGAACAGCGCGAGGCCGTCGCGCCCCGGAAGACGCACGTCGCTGACCACCGCACGCGGCGGATCGACCGCGATACGGCCCAGCGCCTCCTCGGCCGAGGCCGCGGTCGACACCCGGAAGCCGCGGGCGCGCAGGCGAATGGAAAGCAGGCGCAGAATGTCCTCATCGTCGTCAACCACGAGGATGTGGGCGCCGCCGGCACTGGCCGCCGGATTCATCTGACGGTGCCGGCCGGGCGCGTGGCCCGCGGACGCTGCGGCAGGGTCCGTTCGATGTCGGCCAGGCCGTCGATCTTTTCCTGCAATTCGCTCACCTTGCGCTGGCTGTCCTTCAACTGCTGACCCTGCTTTTCGAGCTGCCCATCGAGCTTCTGGCGCTCGCCATAATTGTCGGCGAGCAGGCGCGCCAGCGGATGCAGGCTGACGGCGCCAGGTTGGGTGGATTTGAGCACCGCCTCCAGCAGCGTCAGCGCCCGCGCCAGATCGGGCTGCCCGCGCGGATGTCCGAGCACCATGGCAATCCGCACCTGGGTGTTCGGCGTCGGCGGCGAAGCCGCCAGCACCTGACGTTCGCGAGCGATCTGCACCGGCGTCATGCGCTGCAAAGTCTGGTAGTACGCCAGCGCCGACAGCGGACCGGCATCGTCGCTCACCGCCGCCGGCGGACCGGCAACCGGCGCGGATGGCGCGACGGCGCATCCCGCGACGAGCAACTGCAGCGCGATCATCGCCGCGCGGGCGGCCATCGCCGGTGAACCCGCGTGCGGAGGATTACTTTTTCTTGTCATTGGGTAGTTCCACACAGAAATGGGCGCCGGCATCGCTGGGCAGCACGCAGACATGACCGCCCATGGCGCGCGCCAGTTCGCGCACGATCGACAGGCCGACGCCGCTCCCCAGCCGCTGCGCCGATGGTTTTCGTCGACCCTGAACGAAAGGCTCGAAAATTCGTTCCACATCGTCCTCGGCAACGCCAGGCCCCTGATCGACGCATTCCAGCCGCAGTTTGCCGCTGTCCACACTTGCCAGCAGGCGGACTTCGCCGCCCTCCGGACTGAAATCGATGGCATTCGAAAGCAGGTTGTCGACGATCACCGTCAGCTTTTCCCGATCGACGGAAACACGGAGATCGGGCGCCTCAATCGTCAGCGTCAAGTGTCGAGCCTTGCCGTGCAACTCGTGGCGACGGACGGCGTCGGCCAGGAACGCATGAATGTCGATGGGGCGCCGGACCAGGCGACTGCTGTCGAAAGCCGCCGCATTCAGGCTCAGCAGACCCTCGATCTGGCGCTGCAAGGCGATCACGCTGTTCTGGAGGATGCCGACAACCTCAAACTGGGCGGTCCCGAGCGGACCGGGAACCTCTTCCTGAAGGAGTGCCACGCCTTCGCGCAGGGCAGTCAGCGGGGTCTTGAGCTCGTGCGAAACGTGGCGCAGCATCCGCTCCCGGTCCGCCTCCAGTTCAGCGAGGCGCTGCCGCAGCCAGTCCAGTTGCCGGCCAAGCTGGCGGAAGTCGGCCGGCCCGCCGACGACGACCGGTTCGTCGAAGCGCTGCTCCCCAAGCCGGGCGATCGTCCGTTCGAGATTGCGCAAGGGACGGACCAGCCACCAGCCGACGGCCATGGCGACGAGAAGCGCCCCCGCCAGCGCCAGACCGATCTGTCCGCCGAGATGCAGCCTGCTGGCCTCCAGTTCGCCGAGAAGCGAGCTGTTCCGGGTATCGATCCAGTGCTGTCCCGCACCCTTGAGCAAGCCGTTGATTTCGGCCAGACTGCCCATGACGGGAGCCAGATCCGCAGCCGGCAGGCCCTGATCGAGTCCGCTGCGCAGGGCTTCGGCGCGCACCCGCCAATCGCCAAGCAGGGATCTGAGCGGCTTCGCGGACAGGGAATCGAGGCGGTCGACAATCGCCAGCGCCTGTCCCAGATGGTCATCGAAGCGCTGACGGATCACCGGATCCTGCAATACCTGGAACTGCCTGGCGCTGCGCGCGAGGTCGACCGTGCGCTCGCCCAGTTCCTGGATCCAGGCCGCAACCTGCAGCGCCTGCTCGCCATTCATCCGGCTTTGCTCGACAAACCGCTCGACGACGAGCCAACTGCGCAACGATGTGCCCCCGAGAAGGACGACGATCATCACGAAACCGGACAGCATGGCCTGGCGGAATGAGATGCGGAACATGCAGGATCGTTGCTCTTGAAAAGGATGAAGTTTAGCCCGCAACCGGCGGAAGCGCAGCCACCCGCCGTACCCCATGAATGCCAGACCTGGTCAGGTCCGTTGTACAAATTTAATTATAAATCATACGGTTGCATTTCTGTCGCTTTTCGCCGACAAGTATGAAACCCGGCCAGTCCGCGATATCAGGCGAAAGAGCAGATCGTTGTCGCCATTTCACGACGAGCAACTGTGGCACAATCTTGAATTTAGATTAAATATAGCTTTCATTTAATTGATTTTAAATTGTTAACAAATTCTGGCATGGTAATCGCTGACGTTTCTCCACATTCAACCGCAGTCAGAGGAGATTCCATGTTCAACAAACAAACCCCTTCCACCCGTGACGACGTGATTGTCCGCAAGGACATCCGCGGTTTTCTCAACCCCGGCGCGACACCCGGCACTCAGCCGGGCGCCGATTTCACGACAAGAGCCGCCCTCCAGGCCGAGAGCGCTTCCGCGGAGCCGGCGGCGTCCGCGTCGGCGCCTGCTGAAACGGAGCCTCGCGGTGAAAGCAGCGCGTCGGAAGCTCGCCTGATCGTTGGTCCCGACGTCAAGCTCAAGGGCGCCGAGATTCTCGACTGCGACACACTGGTCGTCGAAGGACGCGTCGAAGCGACGATGGACAGCCGCGTAATCCGCATTGCCGAACAGGGCGCGTTTACCGGCAAGGTCAGTATCGATATCGCCGAGATTCACGGCCGCTTCGAGGGTGAACTCACCGCACGTTCACAGTTGATCATTCATGCCACGGGACGGGTGAACGGCAAGATTCGCTATGGCAAGCTGGTCGTCGATGAGGGTGGTGAACTGTGCGGCGACGTCAATACGCTTTCGGCCGAGAAGTCCCTGCAGCAACGCGCACGCAATGAGACAGCTCCCACACTGAGTGCCGTCGGGACATAGTTTGCGACAGTCGCGGCCTGGCGCAGGGCCGCGATCGTTGGCCACACCCGCCTCCGGGCAACCATGACCCCAGGAAATCCGGCTTCCACGCCAGCGGCGCCGGATTTCCCGCTGCAGCGGAAACACAAGTCAAGGCTGGTCAATCCAGGCCAAGCCCCTTAGACTTGGAGCTTTCCGATTCAGTCCAAACATTCATGAAAACAAATACCTCACGGATTTCCCGTCTGGTCGTGCTGGCCCTGAGCGCATTGCTCGCGAGCACTCCCGTCCTCGCCGACAAGGGCGGCAAGCACGGCAAGGGACAGGACGGCAACAGCCAGGGCGAAGACCGCGATGACCGCCGCAACTACGGTTATGGTTCCGGCGAACCGCGGGAGCGTGGCTACGGTTATGGCAACCCGCCACCGGAACATGGCTACGGTTATGTCACCCCGCCGCCGGAACGCGGCTATGGCCATGACCGGGCCCCGGAGCACGGCTATGGCTACGGCGGCCCTCCGGCGCGCGGCTATCATCCCGGCGGCCCCGCGGTCACCATCCATTTCGGCGACAGTGATCGTTACATCATCAACAACTACTACGGCGGCGAGTTCAGCCGCGGCCGCTGCCCGCCCGGCCTAGCGAGGAAGCACAACGGCTGCATGCCGCCGGGTCAGGCCAGGAGATGGAACCGGGGCCACCCCCTGCCGCGGGATGTCGTCTACTATCCGCTGCCCTATGACCTCGTCCAGCGCCTGCCGCCCCCGCCGCCCCGCCACCGTTACGTGCGTGTCGGCGGCGATGTGCTGCTGCTCTCCGGCTCGTCGGTCGTCGTCGATGCAATCATCGATATCGGACAGTAGAATCGACTTCAACAAACATCAGCAAGCTACTGAACAAACTGGAAATAATTGATGGCTCAATACGTCATGTCCATGTTGCGGGTGAGCAAGATCGTCCCACCCAAGCGGCAGATCATCAAGGATATTTCGCTCTCCTTCTTCCCTGGCGCCAAGATCGGCCTGCTCGGGCTGAACGGCTCCGGCAAGTCGACCGTGTTGCGGATCATGGCCGGCGCCGACAAGGAATTCGACGGCGAGGTCCAGCACCTGGCCGGCGTCTCGATCGGCTACCTGCCGCAGGAACCGCAACTTGACCCGACGAAGACAGTGCGCGAGGAAGTCGAATCTGCCCTCGGCGAGGTCATGCAGGCGCAGGCCAGGCTGGACGAGGTCTATGCCGCCTACGCCGATCCGGAGGCCGATTTCGACAAGCTGGCCGAGGAACAGGCGCGGCTGGAGGCGATCATCGCCACCGCTGGCTCGGATACCGAACATCAGATGGAACTGGCCGCCGATGCCCTGCGCCTGCCGCCCTGGGATGCCAGCATCAAGCACCTGTCCGGCGGTGAAAAGCGCCGCGTCGCCCTGTGCAAGCTGCTGCTGGCCAGGCCGGACATGCTACTGCTCGACGAGCCTACCAACCACCTCGACGCCGAATCGGTAGACTGGCTGGAACAGTTCCTCGTCCGCTTCCCCGGCACCGTCGTCGCCGTGACCCACGACCGCTATTTCCTCGACAATGCCGCCGAGTGGATTCTCGAACTCGACCGCGGCCACGGCATTCCGTGGAAGGGCAACTATTCGAGCTGGCTGGAGCAGAAGGAAGCGCGCCTGGAAAGCGAATCGAAGCAGGTCGACGCGCACATGAAGGCGATGAAGCAGGAACTCGAATGGGTACGTTCCAACCCGAAGGCGCGCCAGGCCAAGAGCAAGGCCCGCCTGTCACGCTTCGAGGAACTGTCGAGCCACGAGTACCAGAGGCGCAACGAAACCCAGGAAATCTTCATCCCGGTCGGCGAACGTCTCGGCGACAAGGTGATCGAGTTCGCCGGCGTCAGCAAGTCCTTCGGCGACAAGCTGCTGATGGACCAGCTTTCCTTCAACATTCCGCCGGGCGCGATCGTCGGCATCATCGGCCCCAACGGCGCCGGCAAGTCGACGCTGTTCAAGATGATCACCGGGCAGCAGCAGCCGGATTCCGGCGAGATCGTCATCGGGCCGACAGTCAGGATGGCCTACGTCGACCAGTCACGCGACTGCCTCGACGGCAGCAAAACGGTATTCGAGGAACTGGCCGAAGGCCGCGACATCCTGCAGATCGGCAAGTTCGAGATGCCGAGCCGCGCCTACATCGGCCGCTTCAACTTCAAGGGCGGCGACCAGGGCAAGCAGGTCGGCAACCTTTCCGGCGGCGAACGCGGCCGTCTGCACCTGGCGAAGACGCTGATGGCCGGCGCCAACGTCCTGCTCCTCGATGAGCCGTCGAACGACCTCGATGTCGAAACCCTGCGCGCGCTGGAGGATGCCCTGCTCGAATTCCCCGGCTGCGCGCTGGTCATCTCGCACGACCGCTGGTTCCTCGACCGCATCTGCACGCATATCCTGGCCGCCGAAGGCAATTCGCAATGGAACTTCTTCGCCGGCAACTATCAGGAATACGAGGAAGACAAGAAGAAGCGTCTGGGTGAGGAAGGCGCCAAGCCGAAGCGCATCCGCTACAAGCCGATCACCCGCTGATCGTTGCTCTAGCGCCTCCCGGAAATGCCGGGAACTTCGCGCCGCGAAGACGGGGTGCGGTAAACGCCGCCGTTGAAGGCAGGACGGGCGCCGTCTGGCGCCCGTCCTTTTTTCCGCTCCCCGCCAAGGCGGAAAGCCGAAACCCGTGATCTAGTGCTTGAGGTTGGCCGAGAAGACCGCCCTGGTCTTTTCCGGAAACTGGAATTCGTTGAAGGCGCGGCTGATTTCCGCTTCGTTGCGCCCGGCGGAATGATCCTCGAAAGAGATGCCGATGATCTTGCCATTGGCTGCCAGCGTCTGGAAGGCATAGCGCCAGCGCTGAGCCTCGGCCAGTCGTTCGCGCAGTTCGACTTCGTTGGAGATTGCGATGCCGGCTTTTTTCAGCGAATCGAGGAACTGTTCGAAGGATTCGGTGCTCAGACTGCCCATTCTATGTCTCCGTTCTAGATGTGGTGTTGCATGACCATGAGCCTAGTAACGACCCTCCGCGGATTCGGTTGACACGAAAGCGACGGAAAATTGAGTGAGATAATTCGCTCCAATGAAAAAGCAAGGCAACGCCGTCGCGATTCCGGAAATTCGCCCCGGGCAGTCGATCGAACTGCTCAAGGAACTGCATATCCTGACCCGCGACGGCAAGCTCAACCAGGACACGCGGCGCAAGCTGAAACAGGTTCATCACCTCTGCCAGTTCATCGAGCCGCTGCTGGCCGGCGCGCAGACTCTGGCCGACCACGGTGCCGGCAAATCCTATCTCGGCTTCATCCTCTACGATCTCTACTGCAAGGAACGCACCAGCGGCGAGATCATTGGCATCGAGAGCCGCCCGGAACTGGTCGACAAGTCGCGCGAACTGGCCGCCCGGCTTGGCTTTTCGCGAATGCGCTTCCTCGCCTGCACGGTCGCGGATTCGTTGACCTCGCCTGAATTGCCAGAGCGGATCGACGTCGTCACCGCCCTGCACGCCTGCGACACCGCCACCGACGACGCCATCCGCTTTGCGCTCGGCAAGGAGGCCCTCCACGTCGTGCTCGTTCCCTGCTGCCAGGCCGAAGTCGCCGCCGCGCTACGTGCCGGCAAGCGTGAAGCGCTGGCGAAAACGCCGCTCGCCGAGCTATGGCGCCACCCGCTCCACACCCGCGAACTCGGCAGCCACCTGACCAACGTGCTGCGCTGCCTCCTGCTCGAAGCGCACGGCTACGACGTCACCGTCACCGAACTGGTCGGTTGGGAGCATTCGCTGAAGAATGAACTGATCATCGCTTCAAAAACGGGCAAGAAAGGCAGTCGACCGCAGCAGAACGCTCGCGAACGCGCCGCCGCCATCCTGCGCGAGTTCCAGCTCGACGAACTCTGGCCAAGATTCATTTACTGACGCCACCGCGAAACATTCAAAGTCAGCCACCTGCACAATGGGACGCCACTTCACGACCGTTCGAGAACTGATCTACCGGGAGTACGTAAAGATCATCGCCGGAAAGGCGGTCGGCGATAGGCGTAACTACAAGTTTGTCAACTACACCTTCCAAAAGCTGCTGAATGGCAAAGTAACCCCAGCATCGATTCTTGCCGAGAACCAGCAAATGTTTCTGAGCGGCGAAACCTGTGCTTACTGTGGTGCCAGACAGCAGTTGCAATGGGAGCACATCATGCCGGTATCCCTCTGGGGACCGGATTCGATCGACAACATGGTTCGCGCCTGCCCACGGTGCAATCAAACCAAAGGGGCACGCGATCCGTACCAATGGCTACTTGGCAATAAACCTATACCACGCATAGTTTTGGGAAAATTTCTTAAAGTCATATATGAGAAATATGAGCAGGAAAATCTGCTTGATTCGGAGGATTACATGACGAGTCATGGAATCGAGAGGATCACGCTGGGCTCGATATTCTCGGCGACGCGTAAGACAAGATCCTGATGCCCCGCCCCAATCACCCGCTCGAACTCCTCGCCCCGGCGAAGAACGCCGATTTCGGCATCGAAGCCATCAAGCACGGCGCCGATGCCGTCTATATCGGCGGCCCTGCCTTCGGCGCGCGCCACGGGGCCGGCAACGAGTTGGCCGACATCGCCCGCCTGTGCGAATTCGCCCACCGCTTCCGGGGGAAGGTGTTCGTCGCCCTCAACACCATCCTCCACGACTCGGAACTCGAGGCCGGCCGCCGCCTGGCGTGGCAGGCGTGGGAGGCCGGTGCCGACGCGCTGATCGTCCAGGACATGGGCCTGCTCGAAGTCGACCTGCCGCCGATCCAGCTCCATGCCAGCACGCAGGCGGACATCCGCAGCGTCGGCAAGGCGCGCTTCCTGGAGGATGCCGGGTTCTCGCAGCTCGTCCTCGCCCGCGAGCTCGATCTCAACGAAATTCTCAACATTGCCTCGCAAACGACTGTTGTATTGGAGTATTTCGTTCATGGCGCGCTCTGCGTCGCGTACTCCGGCCAGTGCTACATCAGCCACGCCCACACCGGGCGCAGCGCCAACCGCGGCGAATGCTCGCAGGCCTGCCGCCTGCCCTACACGCTGGTCGACGACAAGGGCAAGGTCATCGCCGAGGACCGCCACCTGCTGTCGCTGAAGGACAACAACCAGTCGGCCAACCTGCTGGCGCTGATCGACGCTGGAGTCAGCTCGTTCAAGATCGAGGGCCGGCTCAAAGATCTGGCCTACGTCAAAAACATCACCGCCCATTACCGGACGCTGCTCGACGGCATCCTCGAAGCCCGGCCGCAGCTTGCCCGCACCTCGAGCGGCCGCTCGACCTTCACCTTCGTCCCGCGCCCGGAAAAGACCTTCAACCGCGGCTACACCGACTACTTCGCCGGCGGCCGCCAGGACGATATCGGCGCCTTCGATTCGCCCGCCTTCGTCGGCGAGGCGGTCGGCGAGGTGGCCGGAATCGGCGACGGCTGGCTGCTGGTCGCCAGCGACGAGACCTTCCACAACGGCGACGGCGTCTGCTTCCACGATGCCGAGGGCGGCGTGCAGGGCATGCGCATCAACCGCGTCGAGGGCGACAAGCTGTTCCCGGCCGAGGTGCCGGCGCAACTCACCGCCGGCGCCACCCTCTTCCGCAACCGCGACCAGGAGTTCGAGCGCGCGCTCGAGCGCGCTTCCGCCGACCGCCGCATCGCCGTGCGGCCGATGCTCTCCGAGACCGCCGACGGCTTCTGCCTGACGCTGACCGACGAGGACGGCGTCGCGGTTGCGGTCGACACCCCGGAAATGGCCAAAACCCCTGCGGAACACCCGGAGCGCGCGCTGGCGACGCTGCGCGACCAGCTCGGCAAGTTCGGCGCGACGATGTTCGCCGCCGGACCCGTGGACCTGGAACTGTCGCAGGCGTGGTTCCTGCCCGTCGCCGCCATCAACGCGTTGCGCCGGGCGGCGGCCGAGAGACTCCAAGCGGCCCGCATCGCCACTCACCCGCGCCCGCCGCGCGCGGTGCCGGCCGCCGACCCGGTTCCCTACCCGCAGGAGGAGTTGACCTACCTTGGCAACGTCTTCAACGCCAAAGCGCGCCGTTTCTACGAACGCCACGGCGTACGCCTGATCGAGGACGCCTACGAGGCCGGCAACGAAAAGGGCATGGTGTCGCTGATGATCACCCGCCACTGCCTGCGCCACGCCTTCAACCTCTGCCCGAAGGAGGTGAAGCACCTCAAGCCCGACCCGATGACCCTGATCAACGGCAGCGAGAAGCTGATCCTCAAGTTCGACTGCAAGGCGTGCGAGATGCACGTCGTCGGGAAGATGAAGAAAGGGGTGAAACTGAACCTGGGAGCGATCAGGCCGGGGGCTGGTGGCTGACTTCGGCTATTGGGAAAGCCAAATTTCACTCAAGAGCGTTATACTCACTTTATAAAAATTCGAGTATAACCATCATGCTGGTCACCCCGCTTTCGATGAGTGCTCAAACGGCCTTCGCCCAGGTGCTCGAAGCCACTTTGGCAAGCGAGCATCTGCGCAGCGTTGCCTCCCTGCCCGGCACCTTCACCTCGAAGCGCGTCAAAGGGCACAAATACTGGTACTACCAGTTCTCGGAGCCCTCCGGCGCGCGGCGGCAACTATTCGTCGGGCCGGACAATGCCGCCGTGCAGGCATTGATCGCCAAATCGGAACAGCCCGCCGACCGTAATCTCCCCGCGCTGACCCACGCCGCGCTGGCGCTGGGTTGCGCCGAAATTCTGCCGCGCCATTTCAAGGTGATTCGCCGATTGTCGGAATACGGTTTTTTCCGTGCCGGCGGCATCCTGATCGGAACGCATGCCTTCGTCGCCTGCGGCAACATGCTCGGCGTTCAATGGTCGAGCAGCGATGCCTCGCGCACCCTTGACATCGATTTCGCACACGCCGGGAAAAATATCTCGCTGGCGCTCGCGGCGGACTTTCAGGTGCAACCCCAAAAAACCATCGAGTCCCTGGAAACGGGGTTCTTACCCATCGTCGGCATGGCGGGCAAAACTGGCGGCGCTTATCTCATCCCCAACGAAAAGGAATTCCGCCTCGATTTCCTGGCCACCGTCGGCCGCCACGGCGAAACCCCCTACGAACATGCCGACCTGCACCTCACCCTGCAACCGCTCAAATTCATGGAGTATTCGCTGGAAAACGTCCAGCAGACCGCGCTGCTCTCCGGCACGGGCAGCGTCATGATCAATATCCCCCACCCGGCGCGCTACGCATTGCACAAGCTGATCGTTGCCGGCGAACGGGAAGGAATGTTCGCGATGAAATCAGGCAAGGATCTGATGCAGGCGGGACTGCTGCTTGACGTGCTCAGGGAAATCAAGCCCTGGGAAGTCGAGGAAGCCTGGGCGGATTTGATCGGGCGCGGGCCCTGCTGGCAAAGCCGGGCGTTGCGCGGCCTCGCCATGCTGGAAAAACGCTTCCCCGAGGCACCTTTTGGCGAATGGCTTCGATAATCCGTGGCGGCATCGGCGATTTTCTTGGTGCAGTTTCCGGGACTTTGAAGCCGCGAACATTAACCGATGGTGATATTCCAAATGATTCATCCGGGCCATCATTTTTGCCATTTTTCCGGCGTCGACCGCAACCGATGCTGCGCGGCGATCGCCAAGCCGGACGAGCGATGACAGTTGCTTGCGCTATAGTCGCTCCTGCCCTCGTTCGATACCACCGCCCCCGATGAAACCGACCCCCTGCCCGTCCTGCCGCCAGACCATGGTCAAGCAGCGCTTCGAGCGCCTGCAGCATGGCGAAGTCGTGCTCGACCTCTGCTTCCCGTGCCAGGGCATCTGGTTCGACAAGTTCGAAAGCGCGCAGATCACGCCGGGCGGCATCATCGAGTTGTTCAAGCTGATCCACGAACACCGCGACGCCCAGCGGCTGCCCTTGCGCGACCCGCTGCACTGTCCGCGCTGTAACGAAAAGCTGTTGCACGGGCTGGATGTCGCCAGGGCTGGCGGCAAATTCAATTACCACCGCTGCCTGCAGAAGCACGGGCGCTTCACCACCTTCGCCCAGTTCATGATCGAAAAGGGCTTTGTCAGGCAGTTGACCGCGGCCGAGATCGGCCAACTGGCTGTGAAGGTCGCCACCATCCGCTGCAACGGTTGCGGCGCGCCGGTCGATATCCGCAAGGATCACGCCTGCACCCATTGCCGCTCGCCGATCGCCATCCTCGACCCGGCCGCCGTCGAACAGGCATTGGCCCGCTACCAGCAGGCCGAGGTCAAGCGAACGACGGTCGACGTCGACGCGCTGGGCGACGCCATCGTCATGCGCGAGCGCGACAGATCCCGCCGCCAGCGCGAAAGTAAGGCGGATGCGCTCGATTCCCTCGACATCGGCGACCTGCTCGTCTCAGGCGTCGAAATGGCCTGGAAGTTCTTCCGCCATTGAGGGCCGGGCCGACGAGAGGTAGGAAGCGGGAGATCACTCGCGGACTTCGAGCAGGCTTTCGTCCCAGGCGGCATGCTTTTCCAGTCCGACCAGATTGGCCACGGTCGCGGCGATGTTGGACAACCCAGCCGTGTCGGTCTGCTTCAGGCCCAGCCTGCCGCCGCTGACATTGTCGTAGAGGATCAGCGGCACCGGATTGAGCGTGTGCGCGGTCTTCGCCTTGTACGAACCGTCCTTGTTCTGCGCCGGCGCCTTGGTCTTCTTGTCGATCTCGTACATCTCGTCGGCGTTGCCGTGGTCGGCGGTGATCAGCGCCACGCCGCCCATCGCGTCGATGACCGGCAGGATGCGCGCCAGTTGCAGATCGACCGCTTCGATCGCCATCGTCGCCGCGCGGAAATTGCCGGTGTGGCCGACCATGTCGCCGTTGGCGAAGTTGCAGCGCAAGGTTTTGTACTCGCCGCTCTGCAGCGCCGCGATCATCGCATCGGCAATTTCGGCGGCCTTCATCCACGGACGCTGCTCGAAGGGAACGATGTCGCTCGGCACTTCCTGCCAGGTCTCGCCGGCGAACTTGCCCGAGCGGTTGCCGTTCCAGAAATAGGTGACGTGGCCGAACTTCTGCGTTTCCGAACAGGCGAACTGCCTGAGGCCGGCCTTGCTGAACCACTCGCCCAGGGTGTCCCGGATCGCCGGCGGCGCGACGAGGAAGCGGGCCGGCAGCTTGAGATCGCCGTCGTACTGCAGCATGCCGGCGTAAGTCACTGCCGGCACCCGCACCCGGTCGAACTTGTCGAAATGCGCTTCCTCGAAGGCGCGACTGATCTCGATGGCGCGGTCGCCGCGGAAATTGAAGAAGACGACCGAATCGCCGTCCTCGATGGTGCCGATCGGCTTGCCGCCATCGCCGATGACGAAGGGTGGCAGATCCTGGTCGATGGTTCCGGGATTCTGCTCGCGCAGGCCGTTGACCGCGGCGGTCGCATTGGCGAACTGCTGGCCTTCGCCCAGCACGTGCGTGTGCCAGCCTTTCTCGACCATCGCCCAGTTGGCGTCGTAGCGGTCCATCGTGATGTTCTGGCGACCGCCGCCCGAGGCGATGCGGGCATCGAAGCCGGCGTCGCTGATCCCGGCGAGGAAGGCCTCGAACGGCACCACATAGTCGAGCGCACTGGTCTCCGGAACGTCGCGCCCGTCGAGCAGGGCGTGGACGCGCACGGCCTTGACGCCTTCGGCCTTGGCCTGGACGACCATTGCCTGCAGGTGATCGATGTGGCTATGCACATTGCCGTCGGAGAACAGGCCGATGAGGTGGATCACCCCGCGCCCGGCCGTGGCGCCGGCGACGATTTGCCGCCAGGCCTCGCCCTGCCAGATGGCGCCGTCGGCGATGGCGTTGGCGACCAGCGCCGCGCCCTGGCTATAGACTTGCCCGGCGCCGATGGCATTGTGCCCGACCTCGGAGTTGCCCATGTCGTCGTCCGACGGCATGCCGACCGCCGTGCCATGGGCGCGCAGACGGATGTTCGGATAACCGGCGCAGAGACGGTCGAGCGTCGGCTTGCGGGCGGCGGCGATGGCGCTGCCGACGTCCGATTTCGGCAGGCCGTAGCCATCGATGACGATAATGACGACCGGCCCCTGAATTCCGGCGAAAGAGGAGAGTTTCTGCAGCATGTGAGTGAGTCCGGAAGGGAAGAAAAGTGGAGCCCTGCAGGGCATGGTGTCAAGTATCCCGCCCGACCCCGCCGCAGTCAATCCGGTGACGCCCGGCCCGGCTATAATCGCCATTTTCCAAACGACTGGGAACTGCCTCATGGAAGCCGAACAACTCAACAGCATCTCCTACAAGCTCGACGACCTGGCGCAGCGCGCCGCCGAACTGCGGAGGTATCTTTGACTACGACCACAAGCGCGAACGCCTGACCCTTCTCGATCAGGAGATGGAGGATCCCAAAATCTGGGACGATCCGCAGCACGCCCAGGATTTGGGCCGCGAAAAGAAGACGCTGGAGGATGTCGTCCTCGTGCTCGAGGCGGTGCAGGGCGGCCTCGACGACGGTCGCGAACTCTTCGACATGGGCCGCGAGGAAGGCGACGACGACACGCTGCACGCAGTCGAGGCCGATGCGGCAGCGCTCGAGGAAAGGATCGCGACCCTCGAGTTCCGGCGCATGTTCAACAACCCGCAGGACCCCAGCCCCTGTTTCCTGGAAATCCAGGCCGGCGCCGGCGGCACCGAAGCCCAGGACTGGGCGTCGATGCTGCTGCGCATGTACATCAAGTACGGCGAACGCAAGGGCTTCAGCGTCGACGTCATGGAGGAATCCGAAGGCGACGTCGCCGGCATCAAGGGCGCCACGGTCAAATTCACCGGCGACTACGCCTACGGCACGCTGCGCACCGAAACCGGCATCCACCGCCTGGTCCGCAAGTCGCCATTCGACTCCAACGCGCGCCGCCACACCAGCTTCACCTCGGTGTTCGTCTACCCGGAAGTCGACGATTCGATCGAGATCGACATCAATCCGGCCGACGTGCGTACCGACACCTACCGTGCCTCCGGAGCCGGCGGCCAGCACATCAACAAGACCGACTCCGCCGTGCGTCTGACCCACATCCCGTCCGGCATCGTCGTCCAGTGCCAGAACGACCGCTCGCAGCACCGCAACCGCGACGAAGCCTGGCAGATGCTGCGCGCTCGTCTGTACGAACTCGAACTGCGCAAGCAGATGGCCGAGCAGCAGAAGCTGGAAGACGCCAAGTCCGACATCGGCTGGGGCCACCAGATCCGTTCCTACGTCCTCGACCAGAGCCGCATCAAGGACCTGCGCACCAATCACGAAACCGGCAACACGCAGGGCGTGCTCGACGGCGATCTCGATCCCTTCATCGAGGCCAGCCTGAAGCAGGGGGTGTAATGGCCGCATCGGCCGGGCAACTCGACCTCGCCGATTTTTTCGCCGATGGCGTCGAACCGGCCGACGTCGCACCGCTCTACCCGCTGCTCGGGGCGCGCGGCCTGATTTCCGCCTGCATCGCCGTTTTTCGCGGTGGCGAGGCGGAAATGATCGTGCGGCTTCTGGTGCTGCGCGAAATCGGCACGCGCGCCGACAACCCGAGTTGGCCGCCGCGCGAACTGGAGATGCATTTCGGCTTTCTCGACGCGGTCAAGCCGGAGACAGTGCTCAAGCGCCTGCGCGAACACAAACTCCTGGTCTGGGACGGCGAAAAACGCACCTATCGCCACCGCTCACACCGCGCTGGCCAGCCTGCCGCTCGCCTGGTGGCTGCAACGCTTCCGCCTGCTCAAGAGCCTCGACCTCTGGCGCGATGAAGAAAGACAAGGCACCCGCCGCGATTTTTCCCTGCTCGCCCGTGGCGACAGCAAAGGCATCACCACCGCCGAATGGAGTTCGCTGGCTGTTGCGGCCAGCCAGGCGTCTGGCGACTGATCGAAAACCGTACCAGCTTCGAGCGAAGCGCCCGCCAGCGCACGCCGGACATGGCCGTCGTCTGGCTCCCCGGTTTTCCGCCCGGCTGGTGGCAGGAGAGCATGCGCCACCTCCTCGCCGCCACCCTGCTCGAACTGAGTGAAAAAGCGGAGCAGGAAGCCTATCTCTGAGTCCGCCAGAGATTACTTCTGCTTGATTTAGTTAATTAGCCAGACTAGACTAACTCCAGTATTTCCGGAGATTTTCATGCAAGCGATCAACATGTTGCAAGCCAAGTCTTCCCTGTCCCGCCTGGTGGATGCCATCGAGCAGGGACAGGAGCGCGAGATCGTGATCGCCAGAAACGGACGGCCTGCCGCCAGGCTGGTGCCGATGGATGCGACACCAACGGAAAAGCGCATTGGCGTGGCGAAAGGCCGGTTTGCCGTGCCGGACGACATCGACGCCCATAACGATGAAGTGGCCCGCCTGTTTTCCGGCAAGGCGCCAACTTGAACCTGCTGCTCGACACCCACGTCGCCCTGTGGGCCATAGCCGACAGCCCGAAGCTGCTCCAGCGGGCGCGCGACCTGATTCAGGCGCCCAAAACCAGCGTTTGGGTCAGTGCGGCAACTGTCTGGGAAATTGCCGTCAAGTTCGCTCTGGGACGAGGTGACATGCCGGTTTCCGGCCAGGACGCCGTGCGCTATTTTCAGGAATCAGGCTATCGCTTCCTGCCTGTCGATGTCGAACATGCATTGGCCGTGGAATCCTTGCCGGCCTACCATCAAGACCCGTTCGACCGCATTCTGGTGGCCCAGGCCCTGGTCAAGCCGATGCGCCTGATGACCCATGACCCGCTGGTAGCGCGCTATAGCGACACAATCATCGAGGTCTGAGAAAATCCACCCCGGCCGCATCCTGCCATCCCGGATGCTCTGAAATCAAACGACGAACTCATCAAACATGAAGCAAAGACTGCGGCTCCTCGCCGGCCTGATTGCGTTCACCCTCGCCGCATGCGGCGACAAGCCGCCTCCAGCCGACACCCCGCCGGTCAAGGCAGCCCTGACCGTCACGGTGACCACAGCGCAACGGCGCGACTGGCCGCAAACGCTGTCGGCCAGCGGCAACGTCGCCGCCTGGCAGGAAGCCGTGATCGGCCCGGAAATCAGCAATTACCGGATCACCGAAGTGCGAGCCAATGTCGGCGACACGGTGAAGAAGGGCGATGTTCTGGCGCGCATCGCCAGCGATGCGGTCGACAGCGAACTGGCCGAAAGCAAGGCGGCGGTCGCCGAGGCCGAGGCGACGCTGGCCGAGGCGCGGGCGATCAACGAGCGCGCCCGGCAGTTGCGCGACAAGGGGTTCTACAGCCCGCAACAGGGTATCCAGACGCAGACCGCCGCCGACACCGCGCTGGCCCGCCTCAATGCCGCCAGGGCGCGCCTGCAGTCAGCCGAACTGCGGCGCTCCAAGGCAAGCGTCGTGGCGCCCGACGACGGGATCATCTCGGCGCGCGGCGCGACGGTCGGCTCGTTGACCCAGTCCGGCCAGGAACTGTTCCGCCTGATCCGCGGCGGCAGGCTGGAATGGCGCGCCGAAGTGACCGCCGCCGAACTGGCCCGCCTGCAGCCAGGCCAGCCGACAAGGCTGGAAACCCCGAATGGCGCCACCGTGACCGGCACCGTGCGCGCCGTGGCGCCGACCGTCGACCCGCAGACGCGCAACGGCATCGTCTATGTCGACCTGCCCCCCGAGGCCGGCAAGGTGCTGAGCGCCGGCATGTTCACGCGCGGCGAGTTCGACCTCGGGCAACGTCCGGCGTTGACGCTGCCGCAGTCGGCCGTACTGCTGCGCGAAGGATTCGCCTACGTCTTCCGCATCGATCCCGGCGGCAATGATCTGGCCAGGGTCACGCTGACCAAGGTCGGAACCGGCCGCCGCAACGCCGGGCACATCGAGGTCACCGGCATCGACGCCGGTTTACCGGTCGTCGCCAGCGGCGCCGGTTTTCTCGCCGACGGCGATACCGTCCGCATCGTCGCTGCCGAAAAGCAGCCATGAACGTTTCCGCGTGGTCGATCCGGAATCCGATTCCCGCCATCCTGCTCTTCGTCATGCTGACGTTGCTCGGCGTCATGGCCTTCCGCGCAATGAAGATTCAGCAGTTCATGGACGTCGATCTGCCGACGGTGGTGGTCACCGCTTCGCTGCCCGGGGCGGCGCCGGCGCAGATGGAAACCGAGGTGGCGCGCAAGATCGAGAACGCGGTCGCCACCTTGCAGGGCATCAAGCACATCTACACCAAAGTGCAGGATGGTACGGCCACGGTCACCATCGAATTCCGACTCGAAAAGCCGACGCAGGAGGCCGTCGACGACGTCCGCGATGCCGTCTCGCGCATCCGCGCCGACCTCCCGGGCGATCTCCGCGACCCGGTCATCAGCAAGGTCAATCTCTCCGGCGCGCCGATCCTGACCTACACCGTCACTTCCAGCCGCATGGACGACGAGGCGCTCTCCTGGTTCGTCGACAACACGGTGACCAAGTCGATCCTCAGCGTGCGCGGGGTCGGCGCCGTGGCGAGGGTCGGCGGGGTGACGCGCGAAATCCGCATCGAACTCGACCCGGCCCGCCTCCTTGCCCTGCGCGCCACGGCAGCCGACGTTTCCCGCCAGTTGCGCCAGATCCAGCAGGAAGCCTCCGGGGGCCGTTCCGACATCAGCGGCGCCGAGCAGTCGGTGCGCACCATCGCCACCGTCAAGTCGGCCGAGGAACTGGGCGCCCTGGAAATTGCGCTGAGCGACGGCCGCCGGATCCGTCTCGACCAGTTGGCGAGCGTTACCGACACCGTCGCCGAGCAACGCTCCGCAGCCCTGCTCAACGGCAAGCCGGTGGTCGGCTTCGAGATCGTCCGCAGCCGTGGCGCCGGCGAAGTCGAGGTCGCCGACGGCGTGCGCGCCCGCCTCGAGAAGATCAAGGCCGAGCATCCCGACATCACCATCACCGAGGCCTTCAATTTCGTCGACCCGGTGATCGAGAATTTCGCGGGCTCGATGTGGCTGCTAATCGAGGGTGCAATACTCGCCGTCATCGTCGTCTGGCTCTTCCTGCGCGACTGGCGGGCCACCGTGGTTTCGGCGACCGCGCTGCCGCTGTCGATCATCCCGACCTTTGCCGTGACCTATCTGATGGGCTTCACGCTCAACGTCGTCACCCTGCTCTCGCTGTCGCTGGTGGTCGGCATCCTGGTGGACGACGCCATCGTCGAGATCGAGAACATCATGCGCCACCTGCGCATGGGCAAGACGCCCTACCAGGCGGCGATGGAGGCGGCGGACGAAATCGGGCTGGCGGTGATCGCCACCACCTTCACGCTGATCGCCGTCTTCCTGCCGACTGCCTTCATGAGCGGCGTGCCGGGCAAATTCTTCGTCCAGTTCGGGTGGACCGCGGCGATCGCCGTCTTCTTCTCGCTGGTCGTCGCGCGCATGCTGACCCCGATGATGGCCGCCTACATCCTCAAGCCCCCGCGTGGCGAGCATCGCGAGCCCGCGTGGATGGCCATCTACACGCGCTGGGCGGCCTGGTGTCTGAAGCACCGGCTGGCGACCATGGGCGCCGCCGCCGTCTTCTTCTTCGGTTCCTTTTCCCTGGTGCCCCTGCTGAACAAGGGCTTCCTGCCACCCGACGACCTGTCGCAGACCCAGGTCGCCCTCGCCCTGCCCCCCGGGAGCACGTTCCAAGAGGCGTTCGCCGCCGCCGAGCAGGCGCGCCGGCTCGTCGAACAGAACCCCCACGTCCGGATGGTCTATACCGCCATCGGCGGCGGCGCCACCGGCAGCGATCCGTTCGCTCCGCGCGGTGCGGCGGAAGTGCGCAAGGCAACGCTGACCATCAACATGACGCCACGCCACGAACGCGGCGGCGTCAGGAAGCTCGACGTCGAGCGCCAGTTGCGCGACGCCCTTGCCGTGCTGCCGGGCGTCCAGGTCAAGGTCGGTTTCGGCGGATCGAGCGGCGAGAAATACATCCTGGTCCTGGCCGGGGAAAACGGCGAAGTGCTCTCCGAACACGCCCGCGTCGTCGAGCGCGAATTGCGCACGATTCCCGGCATCGGCGCGGTCACGACGACGGCCAGCCTAGTCCGCCCGGAACTCGTCGTGCGCCCCGACTTTGCCCGCATGGCCGATCTCGGCGTCACCTCGGCCACCATCGCCGACACGCTGCGCATCGCCACCGCCGGCGATTACGACCAGAGCCTGGCCAAGCTCAACCTGACGCAGCGCCAGATCCCCATCGTCGTCAGCCTGCCCCCGGCCGCCCGTCAGGACATCTCGCTGCTCGAACGCCTGACCGTCCCCGGCAAGAATGGCCCAGTAATGCTGGCCAACGTGGCCACCCTGAGCCTGGCCGGCGGCCCGGCGGAAATCGACCGCTACGACCGGCTGCGCAACATCAATTTCGAGATCGAACTGAACCAGCAGCCACTCGGCGAGATCGAGGGACGGATCCTCGCCCTGCCCAGCGTCGGCAATCTGCCGCCGGGCATCCTGCGCACGACGGTCGGCGACGCCGAGGCGATGGCCGAACTGTTCGACAGCTTCGGCCTCGCCATGCTGACCGGGGTGCTCTGCATCTACATCGTGCTGGTGCTGCTGTTCCGCGATTTCGTGCAGCCGGTGACCATTCTCGCAGCCCTCGTGCTCTCGGTGCCCGGCGCCTTCCTGGCGCTGTTCGTAACGGGAACCGCCGTCTCGATGCCGTCGATGATCGGCCTCATCATGCTGATGGGGATCGCCACCAAGAATTCGATCCTGCTCATCGACTATGTCATTCTCGCCCGCCGCGAGCACGGCCTCGACCGTTGGCACGCCCTGCTCGATGCCTGCCGCAAGCGCGCCCGGCCGATCATCATGACCACCGTCGCGATGGGCGCCGGCATGCTGCCGATCGCCATCGGCCTCGGCACCGACCCGAGCTTCCGCGCGCCGATGGCCATTGTCGTCATCGGCGGCCTGATCACCTCGACCTTTCTCAGCCTGCTCGTCGTTCCCGTCGTCTTTACCTTCGTCGATGACACGATCAGCGGGCTGAAGCGGCACGCCTTCAGGGGACATGCGTGATCGCCAACCTTTTTGCCGATCTGCCGCGGTCGACCGCGGCAGACGAGCAAATTTCGGAGTTGCTCAGCCGGCGCGGCCTGCGCATCGAGCGCATCGTCTCGACCGGCCAGTGCAGTCCGCCCGGTTTCTGGTACGACCAGCCCGACGGCGAATGGGTGCTGCTGCTCAGGGGCGCCGCCCGCCTGCGCTTCGCCGACGAAACCGAAGCCCGTGCATTGCGCCCCGGCGATTTCGTCGATATCGCCCCGTACCGCCGACACCGCGTGGACTGGACAGATCCCGATCGGCCCACCGTCTGGCTGGCAATCCACTACGCGGAATGAACGGCGGTCTACGCTGCCGGCCCGCCTGGCAACCTGGCCAACATGGCCCGCAGTTCCGCGACTTCGGCCTCGAGCGCCGCCACCCGCTCCTTGAGTCGACCAATCTCGTCGCCGGGCGCGGCCCCGCCCGGTAGCGGCGCCGGCAGCGGACCGCCGGCGGGCCGGCCGCTCAACAGGTGCGCCCAACGGTTCTCGCGCGATCCCGGCAGGCGCGGCAGTTCGACCACCAATGCCCCCTCCGGGCGCACGGCAAGTTCCTCGAGAAAAGCCTCGACTGCAGAGATGTCGGCAAACCGGTGCAGGCGTTCGCAATTCAGCCGCAGTTCCCCCGCGGTCTGCGGGCCGCGCAGCATCAGCACCGCGAGCAGGGCCGAGGCCTGGGTCGGCACGCCCAGTGCCCGTTCCAGACTGTGCGTAAAGCGGGCCACCCGACTGCCGCTCACTTCGGCCACCAGGCCCAGCGCAGCCAGGGTTTCGATGGCCTGGAGCAGCTCGCCGTCGCTGGCTTCCATCACCGGATGGCGGCTGGTCTTCTGATTGCACCCCGCCGCCAGCGCGTTCAGCGACAGGGGATAGGTGTCGGGTACCGTGCGCTGTTTTTCGATGAGGGTGCCGACAATACGGGTTTCCAGCAGGGAGAGCAAAGGACGGGAAGCAGCCATCGGGGAGTCTTTAGTGATGAATGCAGCATTGCGCAAAGCGGAATTCGGACCGGTGCGTGTTGGCCCGGCGGTTGCTGCTGCCGGTCTTTGTCGACTTGCCATCGCAACCGACAGCATCTGCCGCAATCAGGGCGGCCGGCGCTTGGCCGGCAAGTGCGCCGGAAACGGCGAAGCTGGTCCGGGACAGCGGAACGCCCTCGGATACGGGCCGTTCGCCACGGCCGTGATCCGCTCGTGGCACCGCCGCGCTGCTCACTGCAGGCGGTCCCGGAGCCAGGCCGCGAGCAGGTGGATTTCCTCGAGGCAGACGGCGTGCGGGATCGGGTATTCGTGCCAGTCGATCCGGTAGCTATGACGGACCAGGAAGTCCCGGGCGCGTCGTCCCAGCTCGGGGGAAACGACGTCATCCGCCTGTCCGTGGGCGGCGAAGATCGCGATGTCACGGTTTGCTGCGGTCCGCTCGCGCGCCAGCAGTTCGCCGCAGGGAATGTAAGTCGACAGGGCGACGACGCCGGCCAGCGCTTCGTCATGAGTCAGCGCCGTCAGGTAGGCGACCGCTCCGCCCTGCGAAAAACCGGCAAGGAATATCCTTGCGCAGGGAATTCCGCGCCGGTTTTCGCGGGCGATCAGGTCCCGGACCGCAGTTCGCGACTGCACGATGCCCGTTTCGTCGATCTCCCGGCTGCTGCTGTCGAGCGAGACGATGTCGTACCACGCGCGCATGACGTAGCCGCCGTTGCAGGTGACCGGAATTTCCGGCGCATGGGGAAAGATGAAGCGAACGCCCGGCGCATCCGCCAGCCCGAGTTCCGGCACCACCGGCACGAAATCGGAACCGTCGGCGCCAAGGCCGTGCAGCCAGATCACCGCATACCGCGGACTGTCGCGCGTCTCGACCTCGATGGCCGGCAACTGTCGTTCCACTGGTATCTCCTGCGTCAGGTCAGTTCTGGAAAGAGTACATCGGTGAACCCGAAGCGTGAGAAATCCCGCATCCGCATCGGATAAAGCCTGCCGACCAAATGGTCGCATTCGTGCTGCACGACGCGCGCGTGGAAACCGTCGACCGTGCGGTCGATCGCCCGCCCCTGCGGGTCGCAACCCTGGTAGCGGATCCGGGCGAAGCGCGGCACCTCGCCACGCAAGCCGGGGACAGACAGGCAGCCCTCCCAGCCGAGTTCCTCATCGCCGGTCAGCGGCGTGATCTGCGGATTGAGCAGGATTGTCTGCGGCACCGGCTCGGCATCGGGATAGCGCTCGCTGTTTTCGAAGCCGAAAATGACGACCTGCAGCCCGACGCCGATCTGCGGCGCCGCGAGGCCGACGCCGCCGGCTGCCGCCATCGTATCGAACATGTCGGCGATGAGTTCATGCAATGCCGGCGTCGTGAAATCGGTCACCGGGCACGCAACCTCGAGCAGGCGCGGATCGCCCATGCGCAGAATGCTTCTCACAGCCATCGATGCGTCCTCGTCGTCATGGATCCCGGCAAGTCCTATAAATCAGTCTCGGCAGCCACCCTGCCCTGCCGCAATGCGTAGACCGCTTGCCGCCGCGGCTGCAGCATTCTCGCCGATTCAGGTCATCCGGGATAACTCTGACGCCAGGATGACGCACGCAGCCGGGTGTTGCGGACAGCGTCCGCAGCTGGATTCAACGGCGGGAAGCAAATGCCGGGATTCATGCACGAACGCATGTTTGACCGCAGCAGAGTCAAACCCCGCCGTGACGGTCACGATGACCGTCGGAAAGACGTTGACGTGTTCAGCCCTTCTTCTTTTTCTCTCTTTCCTTGGCCTTTGCCTTACGGCGCTTCGCGTCGATTTCCGACGGCCGGTAGACGAGAACCGGAACGCTGGAATGCGTCAGGACCCGGTAGGTCTCGCTGCCCAGCAGCAACGAGGTCAGCCCGCCACGACCATGCTTGGCCATGAAAATGAGATCGCAATCGTAGTCGTCGGCCGCGTTGATGATTGCCTCCCACGGCGTGTCGCTGACGACCGAGATCGCTGTGCAATCGACGCCGGCCTCCTTGCACAGCTTCTTGATGAACCCGAGGTACTCCTTGCTCTTCACTTCGGGCCCCACCATCAGGCGTTCCAGCGCTTCGGGTTCGATCAGATCGCCGTAGTTTTCGTTGTCCATGCGCCTGGCCGACTTGGCGTACAAGGCCGTTATCCTGGCGTTGCTCGCCTTGGCGAAGGCAACCGCGCGTTGCGCGGTGTCTCGCGACGGTTGGCTGCCATCGGTCGGCAACAATATATGCTGGAACATTACTCGTCTCCCACAAGTTAGCGCCACTTGCGCCTTACGGCGTCAAAGATAATAGCCCAATTACGTACAACAACAGTCTGTCTGGCCGAAAAAAGCACACTCTCCGATGTCTCGGGAACAATACGCGCTTCGCCGGGAAGCGGATCGGTCCTGCACGCAGAAAACCTGCAGCCCAAGCACTCCGGAAACGGTCTGCGGTCTCCTCCCCGCCACCAACTGCTATTCCTGCATGGCCAGGAGTTCCTTGTCCGCATAGCGCAGACGCATGGCCAGCACCTTGGCGAGTTCCTCGACCAGGGTGCACGCCAGCCGCTTGTGCTCCTCGCGCAGCACTTCGAACTGCTCGCGCTGAAGTACGTAGAGCTCGGTATCATCGAGTGCGGTTGCATCGTTGAGGCGGGTCATCTGCGAGAGAAAGGCCATGCCGCCGAAGAAGTCGCCGCGCCCGTAGGTCAGCGAGTGATGCCCGCCTTCCTCGACGGTGCTCGGCAGGGTGATGCGGACGGCACCCTTGCGAATCAGGTACAGTTCGTTGCCGGGGTCGCCGAACGAGTATACCTTCTCGTCCTTGACCAGAGTACGTCGCTGCATGGCCGCCTCGAGGTCGATCAGCGTCTCTTCCTTGTGCCCCTTGAACAGCTCGAGATCCTTGAGTTCCAGCGCCGCCAGTTCGGGCGCCTCGCCCGCGCCCTGGCCGAGAATCTGGTCCTCGACCCACTCCACCGCGTCGTCGAGCTGACCGAACACCTTGACATGCTCGGTCATCGTCGTCAGTTCCATCTGATCGAAGAACTCGGCGATATTCCGGCCATTGGGCAGGGTATGCGTCAAGTTGCTGAAAATCAGGAAAGCGTCGCGCTCGATCAGCGAGTCACGGATCTGCTGCAACAGGTGTACCGCCGTGACATCGACCGACTGCACGCGCCGCATGTCGAGCAGGATGTACTTGCGCTTGGCGAGCTCCGGTTCGAGGGCGGTGTACAACTGGTCCTTGGTCCCGAAGAACAGGCCACCCTGCAGCTCGAGGATTACCGACTGATGACCCTGCTTCTCGAGGAGCGCCATATCCTGGCGCAGACGCACGCGCTTCGAGAACCGGGTGCCACCGTCCATCTTGCGGCGGATCACCGTGCTGCTCAGTTGTTCGCGAATGAACAGGAACATGGCCAGCGCAATGCCGACGCCGGAGGCTGCGATCAGGCTGTAACCGACCGCGACGGCCACCACCGCCACGATGACGATGAAGTCGAGCACGGTCCATGGCGACCCGAGCAGATGCAGGCTGTGGCGGTCGATCATGCGGAAACCGACGATCATCAGGATACCGGCCAGCGCCCCGACCGGAATCCACGCGATGAACGTTCCCAGGGCAAGAAAGGCGACCAAGGAGAGCACTCCCTCGACAACCCCCGAGATGCGGGTCTGGCCACCACTTGCGAGATTGACCAGGGTCGCCCCCATCTGGCCGGCGCCCGGCATCCCGCCGGCACAGGCCGACGCAACGTTGCCAAGACCCTGGGCCACCAGTTCGCGGTTGGAATCATGGCGACTGCGGGTCAGCGCGTCGAGAACGACCGCCGTCTTCAGCGTATCGATCGACAGCAATACCGCCAGCGTAAGCGCCGTTCCGAGCAGGCTGCCGATCTGGCTCAGCTTGAGATCGCCGACCTCCTGCCAGCGCCCGGTGATCGCGTCCAGCATGCTTGAAGCCGTTCCGCCCAGCGGACCGATGATCAGTTCGTTGCCTTCGATGACCAGCAGCGATTCGTCCATCACGGCGAGTCCGAAATAAGTCAGCACGCCCGCCAGCAGGCCGAGAATCGCCGCCGGCACGACGCGCGTGACCAATGGCGCGAAGACCATCACCAGCGCCGTGGCGGATCCAATAACGATGCTTTCCCACTGCCAGAGTTCCGGCGAGGCCAGTGCCTTCCACCACGGCGTGCTACCGTGCAGGCCGAGGAACTTGGGAATCTGGCTGCCGATGATGATCAGCCCGACGCCGGTGAGATAGCCGCTGACCACAGGAAACGGGATGTACTTGATCAGGCTGCCGATGCCCATGAAACCCAGGGCCAGTTGCACTACCCCGGAAACCAGACCGAGGGCCGTCAACATGAGGACGATCGACGGTGCCGGGGTGCCGTGCTGCACGAGTTCGATGGCAAAGGCCGAGAGCACCGCCGCGGCCGGCGCACAGGGCGCGGTGATCAGGCGATTGGTGCCACCCAGCGCGGGCGCCACCAGCCCAAGGGCGGTCGCCCCGAGAATTCCGGCCAGCGCGCCGAGGCCGACGTAGGCCGGGCCGATGGCGGCATAGATGGTGACACCGAAAGCGATCGCCGATGGCAACGCCACCAGCATCGCCGCAAGCCCCCCCCAGAAGTCACCGACCAGCTTGTCATTCTTGAACGTCATGGACAGTTCCATCGGTTCCGGTCCTCCTTTAGTCTCTCCAGAAAGTACTTCGCGGCAGATCCAAAAGTCCACCCCAACCGACGCGAAGCAAGCTCACAAACCAAACGGCCCAGGATGCAAAACCCAGGCCGGCCGTGATGCTAACACGATTGATGGCTGGCCTGCAGTTCCTGTCGCACGTTCCACGACGAAAGGCAGGTCAGGAGCAGCCCCCGGTCGCCACGGCAAGGCGGCGGAATACTTCGGCAGTCTATCGAACATGAGCGGTCGAAGTTGCCATACAGGGCTTCGCAGGCGGACTTTCCGAATCGCCATTACCCGATCCGGGGCAGCTTGGCAGAAAGCGTCGGCGGCAAGAGCAATTCGTCGTCCAGTCTCCAGAAATGTCCCCGCCTGGCGTCAGGCGTGATCATCGCTGTGTCGGGCGAAGAACCGGCGCCGCTCGCCGATACAGTCACTGTCTCCCATCCGGTACTCACGGCAGACACCCGGCCGGCGCTCATAGATGACGCAGCGCATGGTGTTGCGGTCGACGGCCGCGCACCAGCCATCGGCAAGGCGGCGCATCACCGAGCCACCCCATCGATCCTCGGTCGTGAAACGCGCCGGGACGTCGTCTTCCCCGCTCAACAACACCTCGAGGCGGCAGCAGCATGCGTCGCAGGCGGCGCATGAGACAGCGGCGGAATCGGAGTTGCTTACTCTATCCATGCGCGACATTTTCCCACAGGCGAACCGGCAAGCGCGGTGCGGGTTCATTGCCGCCGGTTAACCCGCGCTTAAGGTTCGCCTAAGACATCCTTAAGGCAGGCTCTCTACACTTCTTCACCATGAACACGACAAGGAGAACGATGGTGAGAACCCTTCCCGCCCTGTACCTGCTGCTGGTCAGTATTGCCGCCCAGGCCGAAACGCCGCAACGGATCGGCGAGACGTACGCCGCCGAAGCGGCCGCCCGACAAGCCGGCTTCACGTCTTCCGCCAAACGCGGCGAGACACTCTTCCGCCAGCGCTTTGCCAACAACGACAAGATGCCGGCGTGTACCAGTTGCCATACCGACAGCCCGCTGAACGCCGGACAGCATGCCGTCACCGGCAAGGCGATCCGGCCGCTGGCGGTGGCCGCCAATGGCCAGCGCTTCAGCGACCCGGCCAAGGTCGAGAAATGGTTCGGCCGCAACTGCAAGGAAGTCATCGGCCGCGACTGCACGCCCGCCGAGAAGGCCGATTTCGTTGCCTACATGAGCGAGGCACGCTGACATGAAACACATCGCCATCATCCTGCTCCTCGGTGCTACGCCGCCTGCTTTCGCCGACCGCGTGCCGCTCCCGGCAAACGCGCCAGCCGGCTACCAGGCCGAATGCGGCGGTTGCCACATGGCCTATCAACCCGCGCTGCTTTCGGCAGGCGACTGGCGGCGCACGATGGCCGGCCTGAAGGACCACTTCGGCACGGATGCCACGGTCGACGGCCCGGCAGGGCAGGAAATCGCCAGCTTCCTCGAACGCAACGCGGGCAACGCCGGCAAGCTCGGCAGCACCGGCGAACCGCCGCGGATCAGCCAGACCGCCCGCTTCGTGCGCAAGCACCGCGAGATTCCGGCGAAATACTGGAAAGACCCGCGCATCAAGTCGGCGGCCAACTGCGAAGCCTGCCATCGCGGCGCCGCCGACGGCAACTACAGCGAGCACGACATTCTTATTCGCGAACTGCGGAGATAAACCATGCAAAAGATACTCGTCTGGGACTGGCCGGTTCGCCTCGGCCACTGGCTGATGGTCGGCGGCTTCATTGTGGCCTGGCTGACATCGGAAAGCGAAACCTTCCGCCTGCTGCATGTGATTTCCGGCGCCACCGTGCTCGCCGTCGCCACCTTCCGCCTGCCCTGGGGCTTCATCGGCAGCCGTTATGCGCGCTTTGTCGATTTCGTGCACGGTCCGCGCGCCGTCAAGGACTACGCCGCCGGCCTGCTCAAGCTGGAGCCGGCCCACCATGTCGGCCACAATCCGGCCGGCGGCTGGGCCATCGTCGTACTGCTTGGCCTCGGCATCCTCACCGGCCTCTCGGGCTGGGCCAACTACAACGACACCGGCGGCGGTTTTCTCGAGGAAGCGCACGAAGGACTGGCCGTCACGATGCTCGCCGTGGTCGCCATCCACGTCGCCGGCGTGCTCTCCGGGAGCCTGATGCACGGCGAAAACCTGGTGCGCGCGATGCTGAACGGCCGCAAGCAGGGAATGCCGGAAGAAGCGATCCGCTCCGCCCGGCCGCTGGCCGGCGCCCTCCTGCTGGCGTGGGTCGCCGCCGCCGGCTGGTGGATTGCCACCTGATAGAATCGCGCCATGCGCATCCTGCTCGTCGAAGACGACCCCCAGCTTGGCGACGGCCTGACCATCGGCCTGCGCCAGGCGGGTTTCGCGGTCGACTGGGTGAAGGATGGCAATTCCGCCGACCACGCGCTGCAATCCGAAACTTTCGACCTGCTCGTCCTCGACCTCGGCCTGCCCCGCCTTTCCGGCATGGAGGTGTTGCGCCGCGCCCGCGGCCGCCGCCAGACCCTGCCGGTGCTCATCCTGACCGCGCGCGACGCCACCGGCGACAAGGTTTCCGGCCTCGATGGCGGCGCCGACGACTATCTCGTCAAGCCGGTCGACCTCGACGAACTGGCCGCCCGCATTCGCGCCCTGACCCGGCGCAGCGCCGGCCGCGCCGCGCCGCTGCTGACCCACGGCGATCTCACCCTCGATCCCGCTGCCCATAGCGTCACGCTCGCCGGCGCGCCGGTCGATCTGTCCAGCCGCGAGTTCTCGCTGCTGCAGCTGTTGCTCGAAAACGTCGGGCGCGTGCTGACCCGCAGCCATCTCGAGCAGTCGCTCTATGGCTGGCGTGACGAGCCGGACAGCAACGCCCTCGAAGTGCATATCCACCACCTGCGCAAGAAGCTCGGCAGCGAGCTGATCCGCACTCTGCGCGGCGTCGGCTATACGATACCCAGGTGACGACCGCCTGGTTCTCGCTGCGCCGCCGCCTGCTCGGCCTGTTGCTCGGTGGCGTCGCCGCCGCCTGGCTGGTGACCATGGTCTTCAGCTACGTCGACGCCCACCACGAAGTCGACAAGCTCTTCGACGCCCAGCTCGCCCAGGCGGCGCAAACCCTGCTGGCGCTGGCCAGTCACGACGAGGGCGATGACATCGAGGACCTTGGCGATGCGGGCCACAAGTACCAGCGCCGCCTGCGCTTTCAGATCTGGCGCGGCGACGGCAAACTGCTGATGCGCTCGAAAAACGCCCCGAAAACGGCGTTGACCGCAACCGACGGCTTTTCCGAAACCCGTGACCGGAAGGAGCGCTGGCGCCATTACAGCCAATGGAACAGCGAGCGCAGCCTGCAGGTCCAGGTCAGCGAGAACCACCACATTCGCGACGAACTGATCGGCCACATCGCCTGGCGCCTGCTCCTGCCGGCGCTCTTCGGCCTGCCGCTGATCGGACTCTGGGTCTGGCTCGCCACCCGCCAGGGACTGTCATCGCTGGACGGCATCGCCAGGCAGATCGCCAGCCGCGCGCCGCAGCAACTGCAGGCGTTGACCCCGGCGGCCGCCCCGGAAGAAATCCGCACCATGCTCGAGGCGCTGAACGGCTTGTTCCAGCGCGTCGAAGCCGCTCTCGAAGCCGAGCGCCAATTCACCGCCGACGCCGCCCACGAACTGCGAACACCGCTCGCCGCGCTGCAAGCGCAGTTGCAGGTCGCCCTGCGCGCCCGTGACGGCGGCGAACGCGACCGCTCGCTGGCGCAACTGCAAAGCGGCCTGACCCGCGCCTCCCACCTGGTCGACCAGATGCTGCAACTCGCCCGCCTCGACCCCGAGTCGGGCCTGCCCGATCCGCAGCCGGTCGACCTGGCGATGCTCGCCGAAGCGGTCTGCGCCGATCTAGGCCACCAGATACTCGCCGCGAATCTCGATTTCGCACTCGCTGCACCCCCCGGATGCATCGTCACCGGCCAGGCTGAATGGCTGCGCGTGCTGATCCGCAATCTGGTCGACAACGCCATCCGCTACACCCCGGCCGGCGGCTCGGTACGCGTCCGGGCCGCCGCGCACAACGGTCAGAGCACCCTCAGCGTCAGCGACAGCGGCCCGGGAATTCCCGCCGGTGACCGGGAGGCAGTCCTGCGCCGCTTCCATCGCCTCGACCAGGGTTCCCGGCACGGCAGCGGGCTCGGGCTGGCGATCGTCGCCCGGATTGCCGAATTGCACGGCGCCACTCTCGCTCTCGCCGCGGGTGAAAACGCGCAAGGGTTACAGGTCACGGTCACCTGGCCCGCCGCGGCCCGCGCCTGGAAATCAGGGTAGACGCGCAAGCGTGCAGGAGCACCCTGATCAAACCGGAAAGATTCCCCGTGATAAGCCTGCATTAAGCTTCGCGGATTACACTCCCGGCCATGTTCACATCGGTCGCATCGTACCGGGCACGCTGTCGCTGACGACGGAACCATGACCTCGCTCTCCCTGCTCTTCCGGATCACGCTTGGGGTCGCCTTCTGGCGTCATTGGCAGGAATCCCCGGTGCCACGCAACGGCAAGAAAGCTCATTCGCCATCATGCCCCCTTCGTTGAAGCGCTACGCCTGGCTATCCATCGCTGCCGCAATCGCCACGATCCTGCTCAAGGGCGTGGCGTGGTGGCTGACCGGTTCGGTCGGGCTGCTGTCCGACGCCATCGAGTCGTTCGTCAACCTCGCCGGCGCCCTGATGGCACTGGGGATGCTGACTCTGGCCGAGCGCCCGGCGGACGATGGTCATGCCTACGGGCATGGCAAGGCCGAATATTTTTCCAGCGCTTTCGAGGGCTTCCTGATCCTGTTGGCCGCTCTCAGCATCGGCTATACCGCCATCGAGCGCCTGTTGCATCCTCAGTCGCTCGACGCCGTGGGCATTGGCCTGCTGGTATCGGTGGCGGCCTCGGTGATCAATTTCGCCACGGCTCGCACCTTGATGGCGGTGGGGCGCCAGCACAATTCGATCACTCTGGAGGCCGATGCGCATCACCTGATGACCGATGTCTGGACCTCCGCCGGGGTCATCGGCGGCGTCGGCCTGGTCTGGATTACCGGTTGGCTCTGGCTCGATCCGGCCATCGCCCTGCTCGTTGCGGTCAACATCGTGTGGACCGGCTGGCAACTCATGCGCCGTTCCGCCGACGGTCTGATGGATGGTTCCCTGCCATCCGAAAAGTTGGCGGAAATCGAAGTGGTGTTGGCCAGGTATCGCCAGCAGGGCCTGGCCTTTCATGCCTTGCGGACTCGTCAGGCAGGCAGCCGCGCTTTCGTCATGGTGCACGTGCTGGTCCCGGGCGAGTGGACCGTGCGGCAGGCGCATGACTGGGCGGAACGGATCGAGGCGGAATTGCGGGAGGTACTGGGTCATGCGCATGTCACGACACATCTGGAACCGGTCGAGGATCCGCTGTCGATGATCGATCAGGAACTCGACCGGCCTTCGCCTTGAGGACGATGCGGGCAAGGGGCAGTGTCGCGCCTGTCAAACCATTGGGATGTTGCCGGGACGTCGCCGCCACGGTAATCCTGGGGTGGCTTGAGGCGGCAGTCCAGCGCGCGAAACCGACACGCAGGAGCAAGGCGTGTTCCGCGCGCGGCGCAACGAACTCTCAACCGCGACGGACATCCCGGTTTTTCAGTCCTTTTCGCCGTCGACCGCAGCAGCCTGTTTCAACTGCTGCTCCCGCACCGCGCGCAGTTCCGGGGTTTCGAGGCTGATGCGCCCGAGCGCGCCGCTGCGGTAATCGGTCAGCAGGATCGCCGCCGCCTTCTCGCAGTCGGGTTCTCCGCGACGGCCCCTGAGCAAGCAGCCGCGCTTTCTGGCCACGGCCTCGATGACGGCGGTCCCGTCGAGCCCTGCGGTCGCGAATCCATAGCGCGCCTTGAGCAGCGCCGGGTAGCTCGCCAGCAGGAAGCCGGCGAGAAAGGTCGCCACCTCCTCGTCGAAGTAGGCATTGACCCCGACCGCGTGGCTGGCCGCGAGCATCAGACCGTCGATGGGGTGATCGATCTTCGGCCACAACATGCCCGGCGTGTCGTGGATGATCAGCCGCGAACTGATGTCGATGCGCTGCTGGCTCCTGGTCACCGCCGGCTGGTCGCCGACGGCAGCGACCTTTTTCCCGACCAGCGCATTCATCAGCGTCGACTTGCCGACATTGGGGATGCCCATGATCATCAGGCGCAGCGGCTTGACGGCGTCGTTGCGATGCGGCGCGAGTTGCTGGGCCAGCGCCGGAATGCGGGCCACGTCGCTGGCTTTCTTGCACGAAATCGCCGCCGCGCTGACCCCCGGCTGCCGGGTGAAATGTTCGAGCCAGGCCCTGGTGGCCACGGGGTCGGCCATGTCGGCTTTGTTCAGCAGCTTGAGACAGGGGCGCTGGCGAAAGGCGCGCAGTTCGTGAATCATCGGGTTGCTGCTCGCCTGCGGCAGCCGGGCGTCGACCAGCTCGACGACGACATCGACCATGGCCAGGGTCTCGGCCGCCTTCTTGCGGGCCGAGGTCATGTGGCCGGGGAACCATTGGATGGACATCTGCTGACGTCGTCGTTGCGGGAATCGCTGCATTATCCCGTATCCGGACGCCAGGCGCCGCGGAACATCTTGTTACAAACATTAACAGCTTGCGCGCAGCAGCCCGGGTATCTTGTGTTCATGGAATCCGGCGCGTCCGGTTCCGCGTCCGCAACAGCAGGAGTACCCGCATGAAAACGCTTACGAGAATCCTTGCCGCCACTCTGACCGGCGCCGTTCTGTCCCTCTCCGCCACGGCTGCGTTGGCCGACGACCGCTACCACGACCGCGGGCATTACAAGCATTACTACAAGTACCGCGGACCCGCGGTGGTCTATGCGCCCTATCGCCCGGCACCTCGGGCGTATTACGCGCCGCGGGCTTACTACGCGCCGCCACCGGCGTATTACGGACCGCCGCCGGTGGTCTATCAGCCCGGCTACTATGTGCCGCCCGCCGCCCCCGCGCTGACCATCGGCATTTCACCCATCGTCATCCCGCTGCGCTGAGCCGCAGCTATCACCGGGGGTCAGCCACAACCGGACTCCCCGTGCATATCTGGGTCGATGCCGACGCCTGTCCCGGCGTCATCAAGGAAATTCTCTACCGGGTCGCCGAACGCACCCGCCTGCCGTTGACGCTGGTTGCCAACCAGTGGTTGAAAACGCCGCCTTATCCGGGCATCCGTTCGATTCAGGTCGCCAGGGGATTCGACGTCGCCGACCACCACATCGTCGATCAGGTGGAAGCGGGCGATCTGGTCGTTACCGCCGACATCCCGCTGGCCGCGGCGGTGATCGCCAAGGGCGCGCTGGCGCTGAACCCGCGCGGCGAACTCTACACTGCGGAAAACATCCGGCAACTGCTCGACCTGCGCAACTTCATGGACACCCTGCGCAGCAGCGGCGTCGCCACCGGCGGGCCACCAGCCTTCAGCCAGGCTGACCGCCAGGCTTTCGCCAACCAGATCGACCGCCTGCTGGCCAGGCGCTAGCCGGGGCCAGCGGCGCGCCGAGCCGCCACCTGCTCGGATGGCTGAGTCAGAACGACGTCGATTTCGATAAGCACATCTTCCGCATGTATCTGCGCAATGAACTCCTGCTGCGTCGCGGCCTGTATCTTCACATTCCCGGTCTCGAGCAATGGCCGCGGGGTTGCCTGACCGGAAGCGGCAGCGGCGGCGCCGATGCCGCCGGGAACCTCATCAGCCGTTCGGACAACCCCGATTCCACGCAGAAATCAAGCGCGACGGCGGTCACGCCGGAATTCTTCTACCCGATCTGGGCCTGGCCCTATCCCTTCCTGGCCGGCTGCGTCAGCCACAAGCCCGACCCGGCCGGTTGTCCCGACGACCCGTCCACCCGGCTGTGGACCGTCAAGCCGGCCTTCGATTATCCGTACTGGCTCAGAACGCAGACCCGCTGCCTGAAGCAACCCGACCCGGAAGACCCGTCATGCACCACGCCCATCCCACGGGGAAGACCGAACCTGGCGATCACGCGCTGCGGCGCCAACGACGAACTCCCGTGCGAGACTGCAGCGGTATTGGTCCAGCGTAACCGCTTCCTGAGGGATACGTCTACCTTCGCAACGCCCGAATTTCCCCAGGGATCGACGGTCCAGATGACATTCAATTCCAGCGGCAGCGTCTATGGCGCTTATCGCGAACTGGCGCATCATTACGCGCGACAGGCGATCAGGGCCATCGATCAGGTGCGCGCCGATCCGGACGGGAAAGCCTTCGGGCGCATCGTGCGCTGGCAGCAATGCCACCCGATCAAGGGCGGCGCCGAACTCCACGATCTGGAGTTCCTGCCGGCGTGGACCGACATCAGGCTGCCGGGCTGGGGAAACCGCGAACGCGACGCGGTGCGGCAGGGAGTCGGCAAGGCCGATGCGGAAGCCTGGGCCGCGGAAGATTCCGGATGCCCGCCGCAGCCAGCGGCGGCTCCAAACTCGTAAACCAGGCGAACCGACCGGCTATGCCACCTCGCGCGCCTCTTCGAAGCGCAGGTTCGGGAACTTCTCCCTGACCATGTTCAGGTAGACATTGTTCGGCGCCAGGTAAACCGGGTCGTCGGCGCCGTCGAGCGCGACGTTGGCGCTGTAGCGTTCGGAAAGCTGGCGCAGTTCGCCGGGGTCGCCGTGGATCCAGCGGGCGGTCGCGCAGTTGTAATGCTCGAAAATGACCAACACCCCGTATTCGTTTTCCAGGCGGTTGGCCACCACGTCGAACTGCAGCGTGCCGACCGCGCCGAGAATCAGGTCGGTACCCGCCAGGGGCCGGAAAAGCTGGGTCGCCCCTTCTTCAGCCAATTGCTGAAGACCTTTGTGCAATTGTTTGATTTTAAGTGGGTTTGCGATCCGCGCCAGGCGAAAATGCTCGGGCGCAAAGGACGGGATGCCGGTGAAGCGCAGGTCTTCGCCTTCGCTGAAGGTTTCCCCGAGACGGATCGTACCGTGGTTGGGAATGCCGATGATGTCGCCCGGCCAGGCTTCGTCGGTGGTGCTGCGGTCGCGCGCCATGAAGGTGATGGCGTTGTTGATCGCCAGCGTCTTGCCGGTCGCCACCTGCTTGACCTTCATGCCGCGGTCGAAGCGCCCTGAGCAGACGCGCAGGAAGGCGATCCGGTCGCGGTGCCTGGGGTCCATGTTGGCCTGGATCTTGAACACGAAGCCCGAGAATTTCGGCTCGTTCGGCTGCACCTGGCGCGTTACCGCCGGCCGGGCGATGGGCGCCGGCGACAGGTCGACGACGGCGTCGAGCAGGCTCTGCACGCCGAAGTTGTTGACCGCCGAGCCGAAGAACACCGGCGTCTGCTTCCCCGCCAGGTACTCGGCAGCGTCGAAGGCGTGCGAGGCGCCACGCACCAGCTCGATGTCGGTGCGCAGTTCGTCGGCCTGGGCGCCGATCAGTTCGTCGAGGCGCGGATTGTCGAGGCCCTCGATGATCTCGGCCGTACCCTTCTCGGCCTGCGGGTCGAAGAAGGCGATGGTGTCGTCGTACAGGTGGTAGACGCCGCGAAAGCGCTTGCCCATGCCGATCGGCCAGGTAATCGGCGCGCACTGCATGCCGAGCACCGACTCGATCTCGTCGAGCAGGTCGATCGGCTCCTTGCCCTCGCGGTCGAGCTTGTTGATGAAGGTCAGGATCGGCGTGTCGCGCATGCGGCAGACGTTCAACAGCTTGATCGTCTGCGCCTCGACGCCGTTGACCGAGTCGATGACCATGGTCGCCGAGTCGACGGCGGTCAGCGTGCGGTAGGTGTCTTCCGAGAAGTCCTCGTGGCCCGGCGTGTCGAGCAGGTTGATCATGCACTCGCGGTAAGGAAACTGCATGACCGACGAGGTGACCGAAATGCCGCGCTGCTTTTCCAGTTCCATCCAGTCCGAGGTCGCATGGCGCGAGGCCTTGCGGGCGCGGACTTCGCCGGCCACCTGGATGGCGCCGCCGAACCACAGCAGCTTTTCGGTCAGCGTCGTCTTGCCCGCGTCGGGGTGGGAAATGATGGCGAAGGTGCGGCGGCGGGCGATTTCAGTGTCGAGGGCGGTCACGGCAGGCATCGTAAAGCAGAAAGTCGGCGATTATACCGTTGCCGCAATGCAACATTCGCTCCTCCTCCCGGCGAGGCCTGCGCTTCGGCGCCCGGCGCGGGTTGGTTGATGGGCAAGCCGCCCGGTGACGGCACAGGAAGTGCGCGGTCCATACAGGCGCAAGGCGTTCAGGCCGCTGAATTCCACGGAGTCAATGGCGGGTTTCATGGGATTCCGGCGCCTTCGGAACGACATAGAGTTGGGGACGGACATGCAGCAACTCGACCCGCTGCCCGAGCAGGATGACCATCCCGAGGCGCCGGTTGTCGCCCGTATCGCTGTATTCGAAGGTATAGACGCGGCGCAGCCGGAGCCGGCCGTCGTCGTCACGCACCGGCTTCAGCGAGTGGATGGCAACCGTGTCGTCGAGAAACTGCAGGCCTTCGCCAGCACACGCAGCCTGCGCTGCCTTTACCCCGATCTCGCGCGCCTTGAGGCTGTCCAGCCAGAGCCAGACAGTGGCGCCGAGCAGCACAAGAATCAGCAATTCGAGCAATTCCATCGGCCAAGTATACGTAAACGTGAAACATCCCACGTCACGCAAGGAAGTTATGACTGATAATCCGTCCGCAAAAAACTTATGCAGCGATATGAAGCCGACCTTGAAACTGTTACGCGACCTGCTCCCCATCAGCCACCTACCGGCTGGAAGGAAGGCGGCCGAGGTACGCGAACTGCTCGACACGGTATCCGGACTATCGGCCCATGAAGTGGCGACGGAACTGACAGAGCGTGTCATTCCGGCCATCGCCGAACAGAAGAACACCCACATGCGCTTCAGGCTGCTGGAAGAAGCCCTCCAGGAAGCGGAAAAAGCCTTCCCCGTTCTCGAGCGACATATCGATCTCTCGTCGTTGCCGCTGCCCCTCGCGACGACCATGTCGGCGCTGACCGCCGACAATCTGATGAAGGCGCTTGCTGTGGGCTACTTCAAGCTCGCCAAGACGATCTTTCGGGGCATCCAGCAAGAACGCCTGATCCGTATTTTCAACCGCGCAACGCATCGCGCGATGATGCTCCTGGCCCGCCGCCAGCAGTTGGCTTACCGCTCCTACGCCAAGCCATCGGAGTCAACCTGGTCGATGCTGCACGAGCTCTGCCGGATGGCTCGCACGCTGCACGCCCGCCTCCCGAAAGAAGAGATCGCGTCAATTGAGCATCAGTATCTGAGCGCGTTGCTGTTCGCCTACCTGGAACCCGGCAAGCTGCCACGCAGCGAACTGGCGGCCGCCATATTCTGTACGCACCAACTGGCCATGCATGCCGTGATTGCCGAAGACGCTCCGGATGCCGATAACCGTAAGGCCGCCGCGGAGCGCTTTCTGGTTCGACCCGACGAAGCCGGTCCCGGCATTCCGCTTCTGCGCCTCCCGCCCGGAACCCCCTTGGACGATTGCATGATCATCGACTGCAGCGGGGTACTGGCGGAACTCGACAGGTCACTCAACCGCAGCCCGGCAGACGACGGCGGATCCGAACCGGAAATCTCCCCCGGCCTGCTGCAGGCGCTGCGGCAGGCGATTGGCGTGCGGGCGGTGCGCCGCTTCAACCGCAAGGTGTTCAGGCCGCACGCCGACCTCGTCGGCGGCATCGCCCACGTCATCCCGTTCATCGAAGGTGACGCGCACAGCCGCCGCGCCATCGATCTGGTGGCCAGGCATGGAACCAAGGGCTTTCGGTCCAGCGAATGGGCGCTGGTCGACCAGAGCCCCGACGGTTTCCTTGTCCGCTACATCCAGGGCGAGAACTGGAAGCTCGGGGTCGGCAACGTCGTCGCCTTGCAAGCCCGCGAATCGGGCAGCGTTCACGTCTGCCTGGTACGCCGCATCGCGACCACCGCCCAGGGCAGTCTCGAACTCGGCCTGCAGGCATTGTCGCCGCAAGTCAGCGCGGTCGACCTTCCGGGCCATGGCGAAATCCGGCGCGGCATCTACCTCCACCGCCTGCCGGGCTATGGCGATCATCCGGGGATCATCGCCCGCCCCGGCCATCTCGCCAGCGGCCAAAAACTCAAGCTTGCCGCCGCCGGCGAGCCCCAGTTCTGGCAGATCGGCAGACGTCTCGAAGCCTCCGAGGGACTTGAATTCTTCGCCCTCGTCCCGTTCTAGAACTCCCCGGCGACCACGCCATGCTCAGCTACCGTCACGCCTTCCACGCCGGCAACCATGCCGACGTGCTGAAACATTTCATCCTGCTGCAGATCGCCGAATACATGGGCGAAAAGCCGGCGCCGATCTGGATCATCGACACCCATGCGGGCGCCGGCAGATACGCGCTGGAATCGGCGCAGGCGAGAAAGCTGGCGGAATACCGCGACGGCATCGGTCGCCTGTGGGACAGGAAGGGGCTGCCGCCGGCTGCGGTCGACTACCTGGAATTCGTCAAAATGCTCAATCCGGACGGCCAGTTGCGCCACTACCCGGGTTCGCCGTGGCTGGCCAGCCAGTTGCTGCGCGAAAGCGACCGCCTGCGCCTCTACGAACTGCACAGCACCGACATCAAGCTGCTGCAGGAATGCTTCAAGGGCACCGGGCGCCAGGTCACGATCACCCCCGGCGACGGCTTCGCCGGCCTCAAGGCGATCCTGCCGCCGCCACCGCGCCGCGCGCTGGTGCTGATCGACCCCTCCTACGAGACGCGGGATGATTACGTCAACGTCGTCAAGTGCCTGAAGGATTCGCTCAAGCGCTTTCCCACCGGCATCTACGCGTTGTGGTACCCGCTCCTCGCCAAGCTCGAAGCGCACCAGTTGCCCGGCCGGCTGAAGAACCTCGGCACGCCGAACTGGCTGCACGCCACCCTCGAAGTCAAGGCACCCGCCCGCGACGGCATCGGCCTGCACGGCAGCGGCATGTTCATCATCAACCCGCCGTGGACGCTGGAAAAGACCCTGCACGAAACCCTGCCGGTCCTCACCGCCATCCTCGCCCAGGGCGACGGCGCGCGCTACACGCTGGAGAGCCAGTCGGCATGAGCAAGCGAGAGGGCACATGTCCCTTGCTGGTGGTTGCCTTGAGAGGCGATTCCGACCCCACCGTCCGCTTGGTGGCAGAGTGACCAAAGTTCCGGATCCGGCCGATTCTGTTGAAAAACCCGCTTGCCGAACCGCTGTCATCCGCTTGTGAAGTGATTTTTCGGCATTACACCCTGCTTATGAGGTGGCAAGGCGGGTTTTCTAGCTCATTTCATCCTATTTTCAGTGCCATGGGCGCAACTTGCCCGCCAAAGGGTTGTAATGGACAGGCCACCTTGGCCAGCCGGCGCAAATTCTGTACCGCAGCCGCCAGAGTGAATTCATCGCCGACGCCACTCAGCCCCCGCAACCGCAAGCGGTCCAGTTTGAGGATGCGCTTGAGATGGGCGAATAACATCTCGACTTTCTTCCGTTCGCATCGGGATTGTTGATACTGCTCCGTCTTGCGGATGCGCCGTGCCTCATCCCGGGCATTCTCGTGGATACTGCGGGCGATCTTACGGACATGACCATTCGGGCAGCAGCGGGGCTTCATCGGACACGCCGAGCAGTCATGTTTGCTGGCCAAATAAATGATGGTGCCTGCCTTGGTAATGTGCGTTCGCGCCTTTTTGAACGGGCGCCACTCGCAGCGCAGCGGCTTGCCCGCTGGACAGCGGTATTCGTTAGCTTGGGCATCCCAAGCGAAATCCTCGCGCTGAAACGTCCCATCCTTGCGCTCGGTCTTGTCCCAGACCGGTACATGCGGCGCGATACCTTTCTCTTCCACCATCCAGCCCAGCAATGGGGCGGTGCCGTAGGCGGTGTCCCCGATGAGACGCTGCGGAGTAAGGTCGAAACGTTCCTCGACCCGCTCCACCATGGCCTTGGTGGATTCGACTTCCGCCGTCCTGTGGGCCGGCGTCGGCTCCACATCGAGAATGATACCGTGGGCCACATCGATGAGATAGTTGGTGGAATAGGCAAAGAAGGCTGGACCGCCAGGAGCGGCTGTCCAGCGAGATTGCGGGTCACTCAGGGAAATGCGCTTGGGTACTGTCTCGGCAAACGTTGCATCGTCCAGTCCTGCCAGGTATTCGCGCATTGCTCGGCTGCAACTGGCCGGATCCTGCCAGACGTAGGGCTCGTTTCCCGGTATGGCGAGCTTGGAACTGGCTTCTGCCGCCACAATGCTGGCATCCACCGCAAACCCTTCGCCCTTGACCAAGCCGGCCGTCATGCAAGCCCGCACAACTTCATCGAATAGCCAGCGGAAGGTTTCGCTTTCCCGGAAGCGCCCGTGCCGGTTCTTTGAGAACGTAGAATGGTTGGGCACCGCATCCTCCAGGCCCAAGCGACAGAACCAGCGGTAGGCGAGATTGAGATGAACTTCGTCGCACAGCCGGCGCTCGGAACGAATGCCGTAGCAGTAGCCGACGATCAGCATCCGGATCATCAATTCTGGATCGACCGACGGACGCCCAGTGGCGCTGTAATGATCTTCCAGATGACTGCGCAACCCCTTCAGATCGAGGCAGCGGTCAATGGCCCGCAGCAGGTGGTTGGCCGGAATATATTCCTCAAGATTGAAGCTGTAGAACAGTCGATCCTGATTGCCCTTCTGTTGCCCCATCATCGTGCTCACCCCAGTGCATCAATGCTTTCAGCATATTCTACCATGGGGGGTTTTCAACAGAATCGGCCAGAAGCGGCCATTGGTCACTCGATAGCCTACGTCGGCAACGAACCTATTGCTGTCCATCAAGTAGAGCGTGCTTTAGGTTAGAGGGTGGCCAAGGAATGCATATACATGTCGCAGAATCATCATTCCTAAATGACTGGCATCTTCCTCTTGCCATCAAATATAATAAGTATGCACTTATAAACCGCATTCCGAGTTTGAGTATCAA
>Ga0208938_1000106_pt1 | contig 86569 bp, 73 predicted proteins | sample AD_UKC125_MetaG_FD_184434 | JGI IMG/M metagenome (GOLD analysis project Ga0208938, IMG submission 184434) | Active sludge microbial communities of municipal wastewater-treating anaerobic digesters from USA - AD_UKC125_MetaG (SPAdes) (version 2) | ecosystem: Engineered > Bioreactor > Anaerobic >... | reverse complement strand
GAACTTGAAGCGGATGGCCAAATTGCGCCCGCAGTAGGGAAAAACGAGGGGAAACCGTACAAAAGGCCGGAAAAACGACGAAATGCCGCCCGCTCATTCCGCATCGTGAAATCTGGCGGTTTCCCCTACTCCAAGTCCGACAGGCTGCTAGGAATGGATTTCCTTTCTCCTTGTGGCCGTGCCTCAGCGTTCTCGTCGGACCTTCGTCGAATTGCTGATCGGCTGTATGCTCAACCCGGAAGGCTGGGTCACGCGGGCCATCGGGGCGATTCGCCGAGAGGCGCACTGGACGACCTACTACAAGCTCATCGAGCGTGCACAGGTGCCGGTCACCGAACTGTCGCTGCGTCTGCTGCAGCTGGTGCTGACGGTGTACCCGGCCGAACGGGTGACCCTGATCCTCGACGATACGTTGGTTCCGCGCTGCGCGAAGTTCGGGCCGGGGATCAGCATCAAGCACGATCACAGCCACAAGGCCAATCGGCCGACGTTTTTGAACAGCCAGTGCTGGGTCACGCTGGCCTTGGTCGTGCGCGTCCGGCTGGGTTCGGCGCTGACCGTGCCGATTCGCTCCTGGCTGCTCGAAGAATCGGGGCAGCGCGGCAAGCTCTGGGTGGCACGGCAATTGATGGACTCGATCCGCGGGCAGGTCAAAGGGGTGCGCTTGCTGATCGATGCCTGGTTCATGCGCCGCAGTCTGATTCTGCCCCTGGTCGAGCAGCAGGTCCGGATCGTCGGGCAGGTGCGCCGCGATACGGCCTTGTTTCTTCCGCCGGAACCGGAGCCGAAACGCCGAGGACGGAAGCGCAAGTACGGCCTCCGGATCGATGCCGTGATGCTCGAAACTCTGCCGGTGCAGGAGAGAGAGCTGATGCTGTACGGCAAGGTGCAGCCGGTCCGGGTACGCTCGGTCCTCGCCGTGGCACGATTCCTGAGGGGGCTCCCGGTACGGGCGGTGTGGTGCGAGATGGTCTTGCCCGACCACACCTGGTCGCGTCCGCGCCTGATTCTGGCGACCGAGACCGACCTCTCGGCCCAACAGGTCGTGGAGATCTACGCCGAGCGCTGGGGGATCGAGCCCTTGTTCCACAACCTGAAGCGCTGGTGGGGAGTGGCCAATCTGTGGCAACAGTCGAAGACCGCGCTGGAACTGTGGATGCAGATTCGCTCCACGGCCTATGCCTTGACTCAATTGCTCGCCCTGCAGTTGGGGAAGTCCTTTCCGCTGATGGCCATCGCACCTTGGCGAAAGGGCGGCATGATTACGGCAGGGCTTTTCGCCCAGCGGCTGCGGATGCAATTTATCGGACTTCCCGTGCGCGGCGCCTACGACCCGAAGTCCGGTCAATTCGTGATGCCTTTCCCCGGACAGGATCAGCGTTTGCAGTGCTGAGCCCATATCACCCTGCATCGACCCGTGTCGGGACATGCCTTTGTCCTCTTGGTCAGCCCGCCCCACCCGGGAAATCGCGGCCGGGGGGAGTGGCCTGTGTCTATACTTCAGTCTATGTTGAAAGGTGTAGGCCTACAACAAATATGTTCCGTGTGTCAAGGCGCGCTTTCCAAAAGAGCCGGGGGCGTTTGGTCGCCAGACCCGCGGCGAGGGCTGCCGCCGAGACGCGCGGATTTGCGCTAGAATCGCGCCCTTGATTGATCCATGCTTGATCCATGCTTGATCCATGCGCAATTCGGACGGTGCACCGAACCTGGGCATGGCACCCTTCTGCTTCCGGCCACCCCAGGGAAACGCAAAATGACGGCAAGAATCCTCGACGGCAACGCGCTGGCGCAGACGCTGCGCGCCGACTTCAAGAAGCGCGCCGAAGCGCTGGCGACGCGCGGCAACCGCCCCGGACTGGCGGTGATCCTGGTCGGCGAAGACGCCGCTTCGCAGGTCTATGTGCGCAACAAGGTCAATGCCTGTGTGCAGGCCGGTTTCCACTCCGAGAAGCTGACCTACGCGCCGGATGTCGAAGCGCGCGTGGTACTCGCGAAAATCGCCGAGCTCAATGCCGATCCACGCATCCACGGCATTCTGGTGCAGTTGCCGCTGCCGAAGCACTTCGACGTCGACGCGGTGCTCAAGGCCATTTCCCCCGAGAAGGACGTCGACGGTTTTCACGCCGAAAACGTCGGGGCGCTGATGCAGGGCCACCCGCGCTTCATTCCGTGCACCCCTTACGGGATCATGCAGTTCCTTGCCGACGCCGGAATCGATCTGAAAGGCAAGGAAGCCGTCGTCCTCGGACGCTCGAACATCGTCGGCAAACCAATGGCGATGCTGCTGATGCAGGCCAGCGCGACGGTGACGGTCTGCCACTCGCAGACGCGCGACCTGGCCTTCCACACCCGGCGTGCCGACGTCCTGGTGGCAGCGCTCGGCAAGGCGCGGTTCGTCACCGCCGACATGGTCAAACCGGGTGCGGTCGTCATCGACGTCGGCATCAACCGGCTGCCGGACGGAAAACTGTGTGGCGACGTCGATTTCGGGCCGGTCAGCGCAATCGCCTCGGCAATCACGCCGGTTCCCGGCGGTGTCGGCCCGATGACCATCACCATGCTGCTCGCCAACACGCTCGAAGCTGCCGAAAGAGAGGCCCGCTGATGCCGCAACGTGATCCGCTGGTCGGCGTGGTCATGGGTTCCGACTCCGACTGGCCGACGATGCAGGCGGCCGCGGTGATGCTCAAGGAGTTCGGCGTGCCTTTCGAAGCGCGCGTCGTATCGGCGCATCGCACGCCGGATCTGCTTTTCGAGTACGCTGCGGCGGCTGGCGAGCGCGGCCTGAAAGCAATCATCGCCGGCGCCGGCGGCGCCGCACATCTGCCGGGAATGCTGGCCGCCAAGACCACGCTGCCGGTACTCGGGGTGCCGGTGCAGTCGAAGGCGCTGTCCGGTCAGGATTCGCTGCTGTCGATCGTGCAGATGCCGAAAGGGATCCCTGTCGCCACTTTCGCCATCGGCGAAGCCGGCGCCGCGAATGCCGCCCTGTTTGCTGTCGCCATGCTGGCCACCGGCGATCCGGAACTGGCGCAGCGCCTCGGTGACTTCCGCCGGGCACAGGCCGAAAAAGTGATGGCCATGAAGCTGCCGGAGGTGTGAGCGGCTTTGCGGAGTCGCCGACGCGACACTCGCGGGTCGGCCAGATGATTCTTCCACCGGCAACTCTCGGCATGCTCGGCGGCGGCCAGCTGGGCCGCTTCTTCGTCGCCGCCGCGCACGAAATGGGTTATCCGGTCTGGGTACTGGACCCGGATCCGCACAGCCCGGCCGCCCTGATCGCCGATCGCCACTTGCTGGCCGCCTATGACGATTATGCGGCGCTGGACGAACTGGCGCAGGGCTGCGCGGCGATCAGCACCGAGTTCGAGAACGTCCCCGCGGGCACGCTCGACTATCTCGACAAGTTCGTTGTCGTGCGCCCGTCGGCGGCGGCGGTCAGCGTCTGCCAGAATCGCATCGCTGAAAAGAACTTCCTGCGCGACAACGCCCTGCCGCATGCCGCCTTCACCGTCGCGCACGACGAGCAGGACCTGCGCCAGGCCGGGCCCGGGCTTTTCCCCGGCATCCTGAAGGTCGCCCGCTTGGGCTACGACGGCAAGGGCCAGGCAGTGGTGGGCAACCGTGACGAAGCGCTTGCCGCTTTCCAGCACTTCAAGGGCGAGAGCTGCGTTCTCGAACAGAAGCTTGACCTCGAATGCGAGATTTCGGTGGTGCTGGCACGCGACGAGGCGGGCGTCATCAGCACCTTCCCGGTTGCCGAGAACAGTCACCGCAGGGGCATTCTCGACGTCTCGGTGGTCCCGGCGCGCGCGGCCGACGCACTGCGCGCCAGGGCCGCTGAACTGGCCGGAACGATCGCCGAGCGCCTGGACTACGTCGGCACGCTGGCCGTCGAGTTCTTCGTCGTGCACGGCCAACTGCTGATCAACGAAATGGCGCCACGCCCGCACAACAGCGGCCATTACACCCTCGACGCCTGCGTCACCAGCCAGTACGAACAGCAGGTCCGGGCCTTGTGCGGCCTGCCGCTCGGCGAAGCCGGCGCACATTCGGCCGCGGCGATGGTCAACCTGCTCGGCGACCTGTGGTACGAAACCGGCACCGCCGGGCAGCGCTACCGCGAGCCGGACTGGTCCAGGCTGTACGCCTTTCCGACGCTCAAACTGCATCTCTACGGCAAGCATCACGCCCGGCCGGGCCGCAAGATGGGGCACTTCACAGTGCTCGATGACGATCCGGAACAGGCCCGCGAACTGGCCATGGCGGCGCGCGCCCTGATTGGGATCGTCGATGCCGGCTAACGTCCCCGAGATCGACCGCGCCGTCGCGCTGCTGCAAGCCGGCGAACTGGTTGCCTTTCCGACCGAGACAGTCTATGGCCTCGGGGCTGACGCGGCCAACCCGACAGCCGTCGGCCGAATCTTCGCGGCCAAGGGGCGGCCCGCCGATCATCCGCTGATCGTGCATCTGCCGGCTGATGGCTATCTCGACCGCTGGGCGCGCGAGATCCCGGCAGTGGCCTGGGAACTGGCCGAGGCATTCTGGCCCGGCCCGCTGACCCTGATTCTGAAACGCGCGCCGGCCGTATCGTCGGCCATCACCGGCGGGCAGGACAGCGTCGGCCTGCGCGTTCCCGCACACCCGCTGGCACTGGCCTTGCTGCGAGCCTATGCGCGGGCCGGTGGCGGGGTCGACGGCATGTCCGGCATCGCCGCCCCATCGGCGAATCGCTTCGGCCGGATCAGCCCGACCGAAGCCACGCATGTGCGCGACGAACTCGGCGACGCCGTCGGCCTGATCCTCGATGGCGGGCGCTGTCCGGTGGGGATCGAGTCGACGATTCTCGACCTGACACCCGCCGCAGGCCTGCCGCCGCGTCTGCTGCGCCCCGGCCGCGTCACCCCCGAACAGATCCGGATGGTCATCGGCGTATTGCCGGAGATCGTCGGTCACCCGGGCGACGACGGCACGCCGCGCGTCTCCGGCTCGCTGGCGGCCCACTATGCGCCGACGACGCCATTGCGGCTGGTAACCCCGGAGCGGCTGACCGAAGCCATCGAGCGCCTGCGCTGCAGCGGGCAACGCTGTGCCGTTCTCTGTCGCAACGAACTTCCCGACGACGGCGCGGCACTGGCCCTGCGCCGCTTGCCGAGCGATCCCCGCGGCTACGCGCGCACGCTTTACGCGGCGCTCCGCGACCTCGACCACGCCGCCGCGGACCTGATCCTGGTCGAGGAGATTCCGACGACGCCAGCCTGGGCGGCCGTCGCCGACCGGCTGCGACGAGCGGCAGCCGGTGCCGGTCGGCGCATGGAACTCGCCAGGCGGTCATGATCCGCGGCACAGCCCATCCTCTTTCAAACCCTTTTTCGGCTCTGCACTGAAGCCCTTCGAGGGAGCCACGAGCTAGCGCCCGAAGCGGTAATTCCAGAGCAGGTCGAGCCCGGTATCCGAGCCGGCGCGACCCACCAGAGAGAGATTACGGCTGAGGTTGACGGTCAGCTTGACGATACTCCCGGCCGTGGTCAGCGACTGATCGTAGCTGATTAGCATGTTCGACGACAGCCGCTTGCCAACGCTGACGATCTGGCCGGTCGTCGAGTCACTGGGGCCGAAACCCGTGGTACTGGCGATGCGACTGGTCTGTCGCTGGCCGGATCCATCTAGCCGGCCGCTGCTGATGCCGAACTCGTCGATACCCAGGCCACGCTGCACCGCCTTCAGGGGCCCACCGTCCTGCCCGCCGAGGATCGTCTGCGCGGCGGCCAGCAGCACCGCGGAATCCTGCCCGCGCTGCTGATCCGGCGCGTGCCCGAGCACCAGCCAGGACAGCTTCTCGGCGTCCGGCACTTCGGGGTCGGAAACCAGCCGTACGACTGGCCGCCGGGCCGTACCGGTGACCTCGACGCCAGCCTCGACCGGCAGGTTGCCGCGCACGGCACGGATATTGAGGCCGGGGTTATCGATCAGCCCCTGGAAGTTGAGAATGCCGCGCTCGATTTCGAGTTTCTGGCCATAGGCATCGAAACGACCCTCCTGCGTACGAATCGTACCGGTCGCCCGCGGCAATCCACTGCCTGCGGAGCGAAGGTTCACCGCCCCCACCAGACGACTCTCGACGCCTGCCCCGCGAAAGTGGAAATGGCGGCCGAGTTCCGCGTCGAGGTCGAGCGACAACAGCCGCACCGGTGCCGGAACCTTCGCCGGTGCCATGCTCTGGCGCTTGATCAGCACGTCCTCAGAAAGCTGCGGCGTACCGCTCCTGGCCAGTTCCCAGTAGCCCGCGTCCAGCCGGAAACGCCCCAACACATCGAGCACCCGCTCACCCAGTCTGAACTGCGCATCACCGGAAACCAGAACCCACTGATCCGGCCGTTGCATCACGCCCAGACGTTCAGCGCGCAAGGTCAGCACGCCCTCCGAATGTCCGGCACGCAGTTCGCCGGTCGCCTCGACCCGCCCCGGTTTGCCGGTCAGGGTGCCGGCATCGATGCCCGGATCAAGCAACAGCGCGCGCGGCAACGGCTGCAGCAGACTGTCGAAGCTCAACTGTTTCAGGACCAGGCGAACGTCACCGTCGGCTTCACCACTCAATTCAACGAGCAGCTTTCCTTTTTCGAGACGCATCGCCTGGTCCAGAACACGCAGCGCCAGGTCGTCGCCACGCCATTCTCCACTGAGGCGTGGCTGTGCCGGCGTTCCTTCGATCCGCATCGCACCGGCCAGCCGCCCGCCGAGTTGCCAACCCTCGCCGAGCAGCGGACCGGCCCAGGCCAGATCCGGAGCACTCACCCGGAGCTGGCCATGCCAGGGAGCGACTCGGTCGAGGACGGCAGCAGCGGAACTGGCGGCATCCAGCTCGCCGGCCAGTTCGCCGAGCCGTTTGCCGCGCAACTTGAACTGACCGGCGAGGCGTCCATCCACGGCCAGCAGGTTGAAGGTGCCCTCTTCCAGGCCCAAAGGCAACGCGCCGATCGAGAGATCGCCGCTCGCACGCCACAGGCGCAGGCGGCCCGTCGGGCGACTCCGCTGCGGCCAGGTGGCGATGGCCGGGGCACTGCCGATATCCCACTCGCCGTTGACACGCAGTGAATCACCATTGCCCTTCACCGCGCCGGAAAACGACTCGAACCATTCCGGGAATTCGCGGAGGGTATCGACCACCGGCAAGGCGTGCAGGCTGCCAACGCTTTGCCAGCGCTGCTGCTGGTAACGCACGCGCTCCAGGTGCAGCGACCAGCCGGCGCCGAGGAAGTCGGCCGGGCCGGCATTCAAGGCCGCCGTCCCGACCTGCAACGGCGCCGCCGCAGCCAGACGCAGGAAGGGCTGACTCCGGTCGATCCCCGAGGACAGCGTGAACTCCCGGAGCGTCCCTGACCAGTTGAGACCGGCAGCCGCCGCGGCCAGACCACCCTCCAGCAGCAACTGCAGCTCGCGTTTGCCCGACAGGCCAAGCTGGCCACGCAAACGGTGCCGGCTGCGTACGCCATCGGCGTCGAGCGCCAGTTCCCGCAGAACCGTACTTCCTGACGCCAGATCGACACCGGCCAGATGCAGCTTGCCCGACACCACCCCCTGATTGCCGTCACCGAGTTGCGCGACGAGATTGAGTCCGCGAATCTGCCCGACGCCGGCAAACGCCAGGCGCGTCGACTTCAGATCCGCGCTCAGTTCGGGCGCGCTGGCACTGCCACCGAGAACGAGTTGACCATTGATGTCGCCCGCGATCCCGAGTGGATCGAGCTTCGGCGCGGTAATCGACAAGGTCAGCCGATCACCGACGGCGCCGAAGGCACCCTTGGCCGTCAGGCGATTGTTGCCCGCGATCAATTCGACATCGGCCTTGCGCAAGCGCTGCCCGGCAAGATCGATTTCACCGCTGCCGGACAGGGCTTCCGTACCCAGGTGGCTGTTGCGCAGGCCAAAACGCAGACCCAGAGCAAGCTGCGGCCGGCTGCTCCCCTGCGCGTCGAAGTCGGCATTGAGGCGCGCCGGTGGCAGCTTTGCAAAACGGCTGGGGTCGAAATTCTGCAGCGCTCCCCGCAAGGCGAACTTGCCGCTCCCCGCCTGCGCCACCTGGCCACTGGCGACCAGCTGCGCGTCGCCGGCGACCAGGCGCAACTTCTCGACGAGCACCGTGGCGGGGTCGATCGCCAGCCGGCCCTGGATCGTGAACTGCGGGTCGCTCAACTCGGTTTCCAGTACCTGCCGGTTCAACCCGATCGTCGCGCGCAGCGGCCCGGCAAGCCGCGTGCGACGCAGACCGCCATGCAGCGCACTCGCGTCAAGCGACCGCACCGCCAGATGCAACGCCAGTTCGGCATCCCGAACGGTGCCGCTGCCTTGCAGGCGTCCGCCGCCCAACAGACGCACATCGAGATCGGCCAGGCGCAACTCGTCGCCGCCCAGACTCAGGCCGGCCCGCAGCGATTCGAACGGCAGACCGTGTCGATCGAGAGATCCGGGACGCCGATTGAGCATCGTCAACCGTCCACCCAGACCGGTCGGCGAACCATCCCGCGGCTGCAGCTCGACCTGTACATCGAGGACGGCCTGCGGAGCTCCTTCGATCCAGACCGCCGGGTCGATCGCCGAAAGCGTGACCAGCGCCTCCCCGACCGGCTGTGACGAGAACGGCGTCATCCACGCCCGCAGTTGGCCGGCAAAGGCTTCAGCCGCACCCGGCTGGCGCGGCCTGGCGCTGCCGATCACCATGAATTCCTCCAGCCGGCCTTCGGCGACGGCATCGAACACCAGCGCGCGTCCCGCCGCTTCGCCCTCGACACCGGCTTTCGCCGTCAGCGCGAACGGCCGCGAGGCTTCCAGGGAAGCCTCGCCGACCACACTCAGGCCAGCGACGCGCGCACGCAAGCCGGACAGCCGATGCAGCGCGCCGTTGCTCGCCAGCTGCCCCTCGACCGACTCGGCAATCGCCGCCGCCTTGCCGTCCGGGAGGGCATATTCGCCGAGTTCGATGCGGGCGACGACCAGTTGCTCGATGTCGACCGCGAACGCCAACTGCAGGTTGTCGGGCAGTTGCAGCGGTTCGCTGGTGGCGACATGCGAAATGCGCAGCCGCTCGACGCTGACGCGGCTGATCGCCAATCGACCGCGCAACAAATCGACCGGCCGCCAGATCAACTGCACTTCCTGCAACTGCAGATCCAGTGTCGCGCTGCGCCAATGCACCGCCTGCAGCGAAAAGGAACCCTTCAGCGCGCCGGCCGGTGCCTCGATCCGGAGTTGTTCACCAGCCAGCCGTTCGACGACCCGACATACCACACGCAAGCCACCCTCGCTGGCCAGCAACCCCACCACGCCACCGCACAGGGCCAGCACGCAGCCCAGAGTCGCCAGCCAACGCCAGCGCCGGGGTGGCGGTAGCGGAGCTGGGTTCGCGGGCGCAGTCGTCTCCTCGCTCATCGCCGGATCTCCTCGCTGAGGCCGTTCAAAAGGGGATCGCCAGGGAAAAATCCAGCCGCACCTTGCCCTCGCGCTGGCCGTAAGCGAGGTCGATACCCAGCGGCCCGGCCGGGCTTTTCCAGCGTCCGCCCAGGCCGTAGCCCACGGCAAGATCCAGCGCCTGGCGATCATCGACGGCGTTACCGGCGTCGACAAATGCCGCCGCACCCCAGGTCGCATTGACCCAGTGCGTGTATTCGGCACTCATCGTCGCCAGGTAACGGCCGCCGACGATTGCCGAGCCTTCCTTGACCCCGAGGCTCTGGTAGGCGTAGCCACGCACCGAGTTGCTGCCGCCGGCACGAAAGAGAAAATCCTGCGGAATGCCCTGCGACGAAGGCGCCAGGGTCGCCCCCAGTTCACCGCGAAACAGCAGCGCGTCGCTGGCGCTGAGCGGGATTCCCTGACTGTAGCGCAGGTAGGTCCGCAGGAAGTTCTGGTCGGAGAACAGTTGCTTGCTGCCGCCTCCCAACTGCAACTGCAGCGACACGCCTTCGGCCGGATCCAGCAGATCCCTGGCCCGCCGCCAGGTCCAGCCGACCTGCGCGGTCAGCGCACGCGCCGTGCTCGACGGTGCCCCCTGCGGGGACCGCGCTTCCTCCTGCCAGTTCAGCCCCAGGCGCTCCTCGATGCTGCCGCGCTGCTGCACACGTGTCGCACCGACCGCAAAGCGCCTGATCTCCAGGCGCTCGATATCCGAGTGCTCGACCGCGGTACCGACGCCGTCGCGGCCGTGCGCCGCGTCCGGCGGGAAAAAGACATCGGCATAGGCGGTCTGTCGCACCTGCTCGAAGCGCAAGCCGGTCTGGAGTTCCCAGGCGCGGCCGAAGAGATCGCTGCTGCGGTATTCGGCTTCGACCCGCGCGCCGGTATTGGTGCTGTAACCGGCGCCCAGCGAGACCTGATACGGTGCGCGCTCGCGCAGCAGCACGCGCACCGGCGCGGTCACCCGCTCATCTTCCACGCTCGCAGGCGGGTCAGCGGCCTCACCCCGTTCCAGAGAAACATTCACCGAAGAAAAGTACGGCGTACTCTGCAGGGCGGCCTGCAAGGCCAGCAACCGCTCTTCGCGATAGTCTTCGCCCGGTTTGACGCTGCGATTGAAACGTTCGACGAGTTCCGGAGAATAGCGCTGCAGGCCGCTGATGCGCACTTCGCCGAAGCGGTAGCGCGGCCCGCTGACGGCGACGACCCGCAGGTCGACGCGCCGGGCTTCAGGATCGACTTCGGCAAGAGTCTCCTGCAAGTGCGCGGCAGCGTAGTCCACCGCCAGCAGGTCGGCTAGAAACGATTGCTTGGCCTCGTCCCAATCGGCTTGCCGGAAGGGCTGCCCGGCTTTGAGTCTCCAGGCCGTTGACAGCGCCTCGCGACGCTCCGGATCGAGCGGACCCGTGATCTCGAGATGCACGTTGCCGATCCGCGAGCGTGCCCCGGGATCGACCTCCAGCAGCAGTTCATCGCCGCGCTGGTGAAGCACGACAACGGGCGAGAAGTACCCCTCGGTAGCCAGCAGCCTGGCCACCTCACGCTGCATCCGACGCTCGAAAGCCGCCCGCGCCGGAGCGTCGGTGACCTCGCCGAGTTCCAGGTAATCGCTCAGCAGTTCGCGCACCTCTTGCGGCGCCACGATCCGGGGCACCGTGGCGGAAGCCGGGACGGTGAGCAGCAGGGTGGCAATGGCAAGGAGCTTGTGCATGAGTTTATCGGATGCCGGCGTGGCAAGTGGCGAATCCTGGCCTTGAGTATTCTGTCAATGAGGGGGCGCGTTGTCGAATCACGAATCTCCCCGCAACGGCAAGCGTATCTGGACACGGGAAAAGTGTTCATGGCGTCGATGATCGGGCAACCGGGAATGGCGATAACCGTCGACTCGTCTGACAGTCTGGCGGCACCAGTCGTTGGCCTGACGGCGTCGCAACCACGGGCATAGGATAAACCCTTTGCCGACACTGGCGGAAAGATCAGCCCTCGCGGCGACCATGCTCGGGTTCGGCCGGATCCCGGCAAGCTGCGGGTATTTCGCCGCCAAGCATTGCGCCTTGTGATCTGATTTCGGTATGATCAGGAAGAGCCTTTTCGCACGCAATTTCCCCGAACTTTCCCCCGAACCACTCCTATGGAGTTCCACCATGGCAAAAGCCAAAAAAGTCAAGAAAGCAGAAAAAGCCCAGGAGGGCGCAGTAGTCGAACAAGCGGAACAAGCGGAAGCTGCGCCTGTTGCGCCTGTAGAAACCCCTGAATTCGTCAAGATCACCAAGGTCGTCGGCAGGCAAATCCTCGACTCACGCGGCAACCCGACCGTTGAAGTCGACCTCACTCTCGACAATGGCTTCCTGGCCCGCGCCGCGGTACCGTCTGGTGCGTCGACCGGTGAATTCGAAGCCTGCGAGCTACGCGACGGCAACAAGAAGGTTTACCTCGGCAAAGGCGTGCTGAAAGCGGTTGAAGCCGTGAACGGCAAGATCGCCAAATTGTTGAAAGGCAGGAATCCTCTCAACCAGCGCGAACTGGACGAGGCGATGATTGCCCTCGATGGCACGCCCAACAAGTCCAACCTGGGCGCCAATGCCATTCTCGGTGCATCGATGGCCATCACCCTGGCCGGCGCCAACGTCAGCAAGTTGCCACTCTGGAAGTACATCGGCAAGATCCACAAGAATCGTGATTTCGCCTTGCCGACACCCATGGCCAATATCATCAACGGGGGCAAGCACGCCGACAACCTGATCGACTTCCAGGAATTCATGATCATGCCGGTCGGTGCGCCCTCCTTCTCCGAGGGCCTGCGCTGGATCACCGAAGTCTTTCACGCGCTGAAAGGCATTCTGAAGAAAGGCGGGCATGTGACCGCCGTCGGCGACGAAGGCGGCTTTGCCCCCAACCTGACCAACGACGAATCCCTCGAAGTGATCATGCAGGCGATTACGGCCGCCGGCTACAAGCCCGGCAAGCAGATCAGCATCGCCCTCGACTGCGCATCGTCCGAACTGTATGACGAAGGCGGCCGCGAAGGCTACAAGTTCTGGAAGTCAAATCCGGACAAACTGTTCACCGACGACGACATGATCGCCAAGTACTCCGAATGGTGCGGCAAATACCCCATCGTGTCGATCGAGGACGGCCTCGACCAGAGCGACTGGGAAGGCTACGTCAAGCTGACCAGGGCCCTCGGTGACAAGGTGCAAATCGTTGGTGACGACTTCTTCGTCACCAACCCGGCACGCCTCAAGCAGGGCATCGACATGCAGGCGGCCAACGCGATCCTGATCAAGGTCAACCAGATCGGCACCGTCACCGAAACTCTCGACGCCATCAAGATGGCACAGAAGGCAGGCTACGGCGTCATCTCGTCGCATCGCTCGGGCGAGACCGAAGACTCGTTCATCGCCGACCTGGCCGTCGGCACGGGTGCCGGGCAGATCAAGACCGGTTCGCTCTCGCGCACCGATCGCATCTGCAAGTACAACCAGTTGCTGCGCATCGAGGAGCAACTCGGCAGCAAGGCCGTCTACAAGGGCCTGAAGTCGATCAAGGGCGCCGGCTTCTAAGCAACGCCACGCAGCACACGGCAAGGGCATCGCCACGGCGATGCCCTTGCCGCGTTTCAGCCCCGCCCCTCCCTCGCGCCCCGGGCCCACTTCCGGACCAGGCGGCATTGAAAGGGATGGAACATCTTCAGGTCTGGCTCAAACGCTTTGCCAGATCGGCAATATTTCGGTATCGTTGGAAGGATGACCAACACCGACGCCGTCACCGCCCTGGCTGCTCTGGCGCAGGACAGCCGCCTCGCCATTTTCCGATTGCTGGTCAACAACGCCCCTGCGGGCCTGACCGTCGGACTGATTGCCGAACAGCTCGAATTGCCGGCACCGACCCTGTCGTTCCACCTGAAGACCCTGACGCACGCCGGCCTGATCCGCACGGCCCAGGAAGGACGCTTCGTGCGTTGTCATGCGGCGATGGACAGAATCGACGCCCTGGTGGATTTCCTTACCGACAATTGCTGCGGCGGGCACCCCGAAATCTGTCAGGCACGTGAGCCCTAGGCGTCCGCCGTTCTTGACCGCCATCCACGCTCCTGCATTGTCGCAACGCAGTGCCTGGACGCAGGGGTAGAATTCGGCATGACATCGGATACGAGCAACCAGAACGCCGACAGCGATCCACTCACCGTGGTCAACGAACCGCGCCTGTGGGTCAACAAGGGCTGGACTGCACGCGTCATCAAGAACCCGGACGATGACGGGTGGGCCGTCGAGATGATCAAGGACGGCGAGTCCGAGCCGGCGCTGGTCGGCCCATGGACGATGGGGCGTGACAAGAAGAACCCCAAGCCGCTTGACGCGCCGGCGTTCAACACCCTGGTCAAGACCGCTGCCGAGGTCCTGCGCCGCCACGAGCAACAGTGGTATGCGCAGCACCACAAGAAACTCACGCTGGCCACGCCGTCCGGACCGATCAGCATCACGCTCGACATCGTCGCCGACGAAGATGACCCGCATGCCCTGTTGGGCGCGCAGGACAGTAACGGCGTGAAACTGGCCGAAGTACGCGTCGATGCGGGTTTCAGACTCAACACGGCCAGCGCCAACGCCTGGATCGGTAATGACTTCAGCCGGCCCGGCTGACGCCGCCCGTGCCTTGAGTGATAGCCACCCTGCCCAGCCTTGCTGCCGAGGGAACGCCACATGATCCGACTCCTCTATCTCAGCCACGCCACGCGCGGAATATCTGACGAGCAAGAAGCGCCTGAATGCCGGACAGGACAATGACGCCCGTACATCGCGGATAGACGGCGACCAGCCCGGCGCCAGCGCAATTTTCCAGGATCTCCGACGGGCATTCGCGGCAGCAGTGCATTCCGCGCCCGGCAGGCGCCGGCGCGGGACTTGTCCGGCGACGCGAATCGGGCGAGGTCGTTTTCGGGAAGTCCCGATGGCGTGCACTGAGCGCCCTGCGGCTGTGCACCGAGCGCCAGGAATCATCCTTCACGTTCTCCTAGACTGTCGCGGCACGGCGTGCTGACGCACCGCACGAGTTGCCCGTCATGACTTTTCGACTGACCCCCAACAAAGGAGAACCCCATGCACAGGATCACCCCTGCCCGCTTGCTCGTCATGTTCAGCGGCGCATTCCTGCTGGCGGGCAATGCCTCGGCATACGTCCTGCAGCGCGTCCAGCTTGACTACAACGGCCCGGCTGGAGCCACCGCGCACGCTGTCGACACGGTCAGCGTCCCGCCAGAGTCCGCACTGCACACGATAAACGCCAATATCGCCGGAGGGTTCGGAAGCGCCGTCGGCAGCGTCGGCACCTTTGGCGATCTTGGCGTGCAGGCCTACCTGCATGGCCTCGGCAGACTGACTTCGCAGATCAGCATCTACAGCGACGAGTTCGTCAATCCGTTTTCCTCACCACGCCACGCCCAGTCCCGCTTCGTGGTCGACGGCGGCAGCCTGTGGATGATTGCCGGAAACGGATCGACGCTTGATTTTTCTCTTCTATGAACTCGCCATCGAGGGCGTCGGCGCACGCTTCGTCGAACTCATGAACTGGGATTTCAGCGATCCGCTGCACGTCGATGGAGCGGGCATCCTCTCCAGCGTTTCCCTTGGGCCGACCGCGGCAGTACCCGAGCCCCCCGTCTGGGTACTGTTCGCCGGCGGCCTGGGTGTCCTCTGCCGCGCGCGCCGGCAGCGTCACTGAGGACGTCGGGAGCGCGTCAGGCGGCACTCATTGCGCGTACGCTGACCTCGCCCGGTGCTCGCGATGAGCGTCGAACGAAGCGCCCGCGCCGCCTCACGACCCACCCTGCTCGACGATCTGCAGGGCATCGGCAGCCCAGCCGTCGGCCGCGAGCGACCTCCAGATGCGCTCGCCGAAGCGCGTCGCGAGGCCACCCATCAGGATTGTCGGGCAGCGGTTACCGAGTTCGGCCCGCAGGCGCTGCGCAGTCTCGCGGGCGACCACCAGATGGGCGGGCAGCGCGAGCGACAGACCGAGCACGTCGACGGGACTGGCGTCGATCTGCCGGATCAGGTCGGTGGTCGGCACATCCCCCCCGAGGTACAGCACGTCCCAGCCGATCGTCTCGAAAGCGTCGGAAACCATCCGCAGGCCAAGGGTGTGCTGGTTGCCGGCGACGCCGGCGAGGAGCGCCGAGCGCCCGACCGGTGCGGCGAAAGTCGCCTGCAGGTAGGCGCGCGCGATGACGTTTTCGCTGATCGCCGTCGCCAGGTGTTCCTGCGCGACACTGATGCGGTTCCCCTGCCACAGTTCACCGACCTCGACCATGGCCGGCTGGATCAGGCGCACCGAAGCTTCGGTCAGCGTCAGGCCTTCTTGCAGAAGCTCGCGCATCAGTTTCTGCGCCAGTTTCTGGCGACCGCCCAAAGCCGCCTTCCGGTAGCGGGGGGCATCCGCCAGGGGCGGGACGCGGGCGTCGAGCGTCCGGGCCGGCAGCCCCTTTTTCCGCAGCGCATCACCGGTGGCGCGGAGCAGCGGGCAAACGCGCCCGCCGTCTTCCGCCGGCAGATGCTCGCCGAGGAATCCGGCGAGCAGTTCGAAGGATTCGGCCAGATAACTTCCTGGCGCGCCGCGACTCGCCAGGACGTCCCTCAACCAGACGGCGTACTCGGCGAACAGGCCTGGCTGCCCGGTCACCACCGACGCATCGAGCGCGTCGAGGTGACCCTGGATGTCCGCCGCGCAGGCCTGCCGGCCACCCGGCCCGAAGCGTCGCGCCAGACTCGGATAGCGGGCAAACAGGGCGTCGACGACCGCGCCGGTGGCTTGCTCCCGCCACCACCGGTTGCCCGGCGGGTCAATGAACTCGCCGGGCAACCGGCGACGCCCTCTGACCTGCCGCGCGCTGCGGCCGGGACGCAAGGCCGCATGGAAAGCAATCCGATTGCGCCCGGCCTCCTTGGCTTGGTACATCGCCGCATCGGCCCACTTGAGCAGGTCGTCAGCACTCGCCGCATGCTCCATGAACAGCGCCACGCCGATGCTGGCGGTGCACTGGTGGTCGATCCCGGTGTCGGCCTGGCCCGCCTGCCGGATCGTCAGGCGATAGGGTTGCGCCAGGGCGTGGCGGATTTTCTCGGCCACCTGCCGAGCCTGCGCGCACGCTTCGGCCGCCGCCGCCGGCAGGTCGCTCAGCAGCACCACGAATTCGTCGCCACCGAAGCGCGCGACGGTGTCCACCGCGCGCACACAGCGGCTCAACCGCGCCGCCACCTCGATCAGCAGCAGATCCCCGACCGCATGACCGTACAGGTCGTTCACCGGCTTGAAATTGTCGAGATCCAGGAACAACAGCGCGCCATGACAGCCACTGCGTTTGCTGGTCGCCATGCCCTGCTGCAGGCGGTCCATCAGCGTCAGGCGGTTGGCCAGTTGCGTCAAGGGGTCATGAAAGGCCAGATGATGGATTCTGGACTCGGCCAGCCGCCGCTCGGTGATGTCGTGCGAGACGACAACCACCTGTTTGCTGCGGCCTGCGGCGTCCCGGATCACGCCACTGCGCGACTCCAGCAGGCAGACCCCCCCGTCGGCGCGCAGGAAGCGATATTCGAGAGGCTGGCCGATACCGCTGGCGACAGTCTCGCGAAAGGCCTTGATGACGCGCGCGCGATCGTCTGGATGAATTTCCTCGAACGACGAACTGCCGCGAATATCGCGTTCGCCCACCAGGCGGGTGTAGGACGGGCTGTTGTACACCCGCCGCCCCTCGCGGTCGAGAACGGCGACGAAGCCGTCGAGGTTCTCGGCGATCAGGCGGAAGGACTCCTTCTGCTCACGCCCGACTTCTTCGGCCTGTTTGCGCTCGCTGATATCGATCAGCACCAGGTAGAGGAATGCGCCTCCCTGCTCATCGGACGCTGCAGTGGCCGAGACATGCACCCACAAGCACTGTCCCTCCGGTCGGCACAGGCGAAGTTCAAAAGTCTGCGGCTGACCGGTCGCCAGGATCTCCCTTCGCCGCAGATGAAAGGTATCCGCGTCTTCCGGTTCCATGAAGAGGCAGAACGGCTGCCCGAGCAACTGCCCACGGGCGACGCCGAGCAGCGTCGCGGCGCAGAGATTGGCTTCGACGATCAGGTCCTCCGTGCTGATACTGCAATAGCCCGCCGGCGCCAGTTCGTAGAGGTCGAAGTAGCGCGCCCGCAAGGTGTCGAGGGCCACCTGCGCCTGCCGCAGTTCCTCATTCTGCATCTCGAGCTGGATCTGGTGTACGCGCAGTTCGTAAAGTGTCTGCCTGCCCGCGGTGAGCAACCCATCCTCGATCGCGTCCGCCGCCTCGACACCCAGTCCACGCAGGCATGCCGCGGCACGCTGCCGCAGCGTCGGCTCGCTGACAGCAGTTTCGTTGGTCGCCGGTTCCGCGGCCGCGGCGCCTTCTGTCGGAACCTTCTCGTCCTGGCTCATCGATGGCCGGGTGCCCCGTCGCGACCGCTGCACCCATCAGGGTGCGTGCAGCGGGCAAATGCCAGCGCAAAGTCCAGTGCAGCATTGAATTCATCGATCCTGATCGGCTTCGTGAGGTAGCGGAAGAAGCCCGCCCGCAAACCGTTCTCGATGTCGCACGGCATGGCGTTGGCACTCAGCGCGATCACCGGGATATGCGCCGTTGCCGGATCGTCGGCGAGCATGTGCAGCGCTTCGATACCGCTGATGTCCGGCAGGCTGATGTCCATCAGGATGACCCCGGGCCTGCAGGCGCGGGCCGTGTCGACTCCCCCCCGGCCATCGCGCGCGCTCAGCAGACGAAGATCGGAACGACGTGCGACGATCTCCTCGACGAGCATCAGATTGGCCGGGTTGTCCTCGACGTAGAGCAGCGTACGCGGCGACGACCCCGCGTCAGGCGGGCCCTGGCAGGCACCTGTCGCGGCGGCTGCGCCCGCCGCAGCCTGCGCTGCCGCCGCACGCAATTCGATCCAGAAGGTGCTGCCCCCGCCGACGCGGCTGTCAACGCCGATGACGCCGTGCATCAATTCAACCAGCCGCTTGCAGACGACCAGGCCAATGCCTGTGCCCTCCACGCCACCCGCCTCCTGCCCGAGACGATTGAAGGGCTCAAAAAGCTGCGCCAGTTGGTCTGGCGACAGTCCCGGGCCGTTGTCGCGGACGCTGATGCGCAAGACCTCCGGGAGGCCGGGACGGCAGCTCACGGCCACCGTGCCGCCGGCATGGTTGTACTTGATGGCGTTGCTCAGCAGGTTGGTGAGAATCTGCAGCAGCCGCTGGCGGTCGGCATGGACCAGGCACGGCCGGTCGAAAGGGGGAAAGGACACACTGACGCCGTGCTCGATCGCCTGCGCTTCGACCAGATCCTGGCATTCGAACATCAGTTCGGGTAACGACACCGGCTCGACGGCCAGCAGCAGCTTGCCGGACTCGATCAGCGAGAGATCGAGCACTTCGTTGATCAAACCCAACAGGTACCAGCCCGCCTTGAGGATCTGGGCGATGCTGCGCGCCTGCGACGGCGTCGGCGGCGGCGAGCCGGATTCCATCAATTGGGCAAACCCCAGGATCGCGGTGAGCGGCGTGCGCAGATCATGGCTCATGCTCGACAGGAACTCGGATTTTGCCCGGTTGGCTTTTTCCGCCACCCGCCTGGCGCGCTCCAGTTCGGCGTTCTGTTCGTGCAGCACCTGCTCGAACCTGGCCTGCTCGGCTTCGGCCTGCTTGCGTTCGCTGATGTCGATGAGCACCAGGCGGAGTACCCCGCCATCGGCCTCCTGCGCGGCGGTGGACGCTAGCTGCGCCCAGAATGACGTGCCGTCGGCCTTCACCATCCGCAATTCGCAGGCCTGCGGTTCGCCGTTTTCGAGAAGCCGCTTGCGGTGCAGGTAGTAGATGTCCCGATCCGCCCTGGCGATGAAGCGGCTGATGGGTTGCCTGACCAACCGGCTCCGGCTGTCGCCCAGCAGGCTGGCCGCCGTCAGGTTGGCTTGCCGGATCAGGCCCGCGTGGCTCAGGGTGCAGTAGCCGACGGGTGCCAGGTCATAGAGATCGAAGTAGCGCGCCCGCTCGATGTCCAGCGCCAGTTGGGCCTGCCGCAATTCCTCGTTCTGCATGTCCAGTTCGATCTGATGCACGCGCAGTTCGTGCAGCATCAGACCCGTGTCTTCCAGCGACAGCGCTTGCCGCCGCTCCGACGCCGACGCCGGCGCCGCCTTCGCCAGGAAGCGCGCTTCGGCCAGCTGGCGCCGCGCCCATCCGGCGCTGGTGTAGTCGGCCATGCTCGGGGGGTCGGCGGAGCGGCGGTTGCGGTGCGCCATGTCACGCCCCTCCAGAGGCCAACGCCTGAGCGTCGCGCACCCGCTCGGTGGTCGCCATCGCATAGATCTGCCCGCTCGCATCAAGCAGTGCGGTGGCGGTCACCGACACGTCCAGGACCGCCCCGCTCCTGGTCAGCCGTTGCGTGTGATAGGTTTCCGAAATCTTCTCCCGGCTTAGTTCCTGCCACCTGAGCAGGGCGTCGTCGCGCAGCGCCGGCGGGATGCGGTCGCGAACATTCAGCAACAGCGCCTCGGCCTCGCTCCAGCCGTAGATGCGCACCGCCGCCGGATTCCAGGCAATGATGCGGCCCTCCAGGTCGTGTACGGTGATGGCGTCGAAGGCATCGCGAACAACCACCGCCAGCCGCAGTGACTGTTGTTCGTTCGCCAGGGTGCCTTCGTTCCGCCGCATTTCGGTGATGTCGAAAAAGGTGATCACCGCGCCCTCGATGACGTTGTCGAGCGTGCGATAGGGCCGGATATTCATGGTGTACCACCGGCCGGCGGTACTGCGGACTTGCGCCTCCTTGAAAGCGAGGGTGTCGAGCACGTCCTGCACGTCGTCTACCAGGCGGTCGTAACCGACCAGGTTGGAGACGATGTGGCCGACGGCGCGGCCGACGTCACTGGGAATCAGGTTGATGATCTGCGACGCGTTCGGGGTGAAGCGCAGGATGCGCAGGCGATGATCGACAAAAACCGTAGCGATGCCGGTACCGGCGAGCAGGTTGTTCATGTCGTTGTTGGCGCGCGACAGGTCGAGCACCTTGGTGTTCAGCTCGGCGTTGACCGTGGCCAGTTCTTCGTTCACCGATTGCAGTTCTTCCTTGGAGGTTTCCAGTTCCTCGTTGGTCGATTGCAGTTCCTCGTTGACCGACTGCATCTCCTCGTTCGACGACTTGAGTTCCTCGTTGGCGGTCTCGAGTTCCTCGCGCGTACTCTGCAGATATTCGTCCTTGGCCCGCAGTTCCATCGTGAGCGCGGCAATGCGCGCATCCGGGTTCACCTCGGTGTCCGCTACCCCGGCGACCGGCAGGTCTGTCGCCTCGGGATCGAGAGCCGGTGTTCCCTCAAAAGTGACCAGATACGGCGGCGACGCCGGGGTCACTCCGGTGCCGCCGGTCACCGGCCCAACGCTCAACCTGACCCAACTGAAGTGGTCGTTGGTCTTGACGCGCAGCCCGGACACCCGCACCACCTGATGGCTGGTCGCGGCTTTGGCGAGGGCCATGCCGAGCTCGACCTGCAGCCCTTCCCGGGCCATTCTGAGGATGTTGTTGATGCCGGCTTCGCCCGGCGCCGGCTCCAGGTAGCTGCCGGTGCGACCGTGCAGATAGAAGATGTCGCCCTGTCCGTTGACCAGCGCCGCGGCCACGCCGATCTGTTCGAGCAGCGCCTGTTCGGCGACTTCGCGCAGCGGTCGCTTGACCGGGAGCGCAGCCTTCGCACTGCTGCGGGGGTTGGCCGTCGGCGGCGGCAGGAAGCGCCGCATGGCGGCATACTGCTTGCCTGCAAAATCGTCCCGGCGCTGGTAGATCTTCGCCTGGCGGTCGAGAACGGAAAAGAGGTCCAGGTAGCCGCCGACGCTTTCCGAAGTCCCCAGGAACAATATCCCGTATGGATTGAGCGCGTAGTGAAACAGTGGCACGAGGCTTTTCTGCAAATCCGCTCCCAGATAGATCAGGAGGTTGCGGCAACTGATCAGGTCGAGTCGGGAAAAAGGCGGGTCTCTGAGCAAGTCCTGTTCGGAAAAGACCAGCAGGTCGCGGATGCTCTTGTTGACGCGGTAGGCGTTGCCGTCGGCATCGGCGGTGAAGAAGCGCGCCAGCCGCTGCGGCGAGAGGTCGGCGGCAATGCTGGCCGGATACACCGCGGCGCGCGCGGCGGCTATCGCGTGCCGGTCGATGTCGGAAGCAAAGACCTGCAGCGTCCAGCCCTGCAGGAGCGCCTCCATGCGCTCCTGCAGGAGAATGGCGATCGAATACGCTTCCTCGCCGGTCGAACAGCCGGTCGACCAGACGCGAATCACGCTGCCCGGCGGATGGTTGTCGAAGATCTGCGGGATCACCTGCTCCTCGAGTATCTGGAAGGCGTGCGGGTCGCGGAAGAAACTGGTCACCCCGATCAACAGGTCGCGAAACAGCGCGTCCACCTCGTAGGGGGTCTTCTGCAAATACCGGACGTAGGCGTCAATCGAATCGATCTGGTGCACCGCCATGCGACGCCAGATGCGGCGGTTGATGGTGCTCGGCTTGTATTGGGAAAGGTCGTGCCCGGTCTGCGCGCGCAGCAGGATGAAGATCTTCTTCAGCGCGTTCTCGTTCGTCGGTGCCTGGGCATTCAGCAGCACGGAAGGTGTGCCGAAGGCGTGCGCGACGTAGGCGATCAACTGCGCGGGCATCGCCGCCGGCGGCAGTTCCCAGTCGACCAGGCCGGTGGCGATGGCGCTGCGCGGCATGCCGTCGAAGTCGGTGGTTTCCGGGCTCTGGGCCATGACCATGCCGGCCTCGCCCTTGATCGCCCGCACGCCGAGCGTGCCGTCGCTGCCGGTACCCGAGAGGACGATGCCGATCGCCCGTTGATGCAGGTCCTGCGCCAGCGAACGAAAGAAGAAGTCGATCGGCAGCCGTCGGCCGCGCGGTTCGGAGGGTTCGAGCAACTGCAGCGTGCCATTGAGAAACGCCATGTCGTGATTGGGCGGGATGATGTACGCGCAGTTGACCTGCACCGGCATGCCGTCCTTGACCTCGAAGACCTGCATGCGGGTATAGCGCCGGATCAGGTCGGCGAGAATGCTCTTGTGATCCGGCGCCAGATGCTGGACCAGCACGAAAGCCATCCCTGGGTCGCTGTCGGCAGGCATGCCCGAGAAAAAGGCCTCGAAGGCCGACAAACCACCGGCCGAGGCACCGATGCCGACGATCGGAAAGCGGTCGTCTGTCTCCTCCGCGGCGCCAGGCGGCGCTAACGATTGCGGCGAAGTCTTCCTGTTCGTTCTTGCGGCGTTCATGCTCGGTCTCCGATCGAATGCCCACATCCTGCTTCAGCCATCTTACGCTTTCCCCGACGTGGCGCCTGGGCAAACTGCCGGCCGCGCCATCGCCTACGGCTTGCGATCGCGATCCAGCCAGTCGAACAGCATTCCGAAGAGCGCGCCGGGGATCACCGGTTTGGCCAGGTGATCGTTCATTCCCGCCGCGAGGCAGCGCGCCCGGTCTTCGTCGAAGGCGTAGGCGGTCATCGCGACGATCGGCAGGTCCGCGCAGTCCGGCAGGGCGCGGATGAGTCGCGTCGCTTCGAAACCGTCCACGTTCGGCATCGCGAGGTCCATCAGGACCAGGTGGTAACTGTTGGTCGTCGCCAGGACGACCGCCTGCCAGCCGTCGTCGGCCGTATCGACGACGAGTCCGGCATGTTCCAGCAGTTCCCGAACGACCTCGCGCGCCAAGGCATCGTCCTCGACCAGCAGGATGCGCTTGCCGCGATAGCGGATCGTCAGCCTCTCTTCTTCGGCGCCGGGAGCAGCGGCGGGAACACCCGCGGTCACCGCCTTGCGCAGGCGAACCGTACACCAGAAAACGCTGCCGATGCCCACTTCGCTGCGCAAACCGATCTCGCCGTCCATCAAGTGCGCCAGCCGACGGCTGATCGCCAGACCCAGCCCGCTGCCGCCGTACTGTCGCGTCAGCAGGCGATCGGCCTGCTCGAAGGGTTCGAACAGGAGATCCTGGTCCGCCGCCGCAATACCGATGCCGGTATCCTCGATTTCACAGCGCAGGCACAGTGCTTCGCCGGGCTCGTCGCTGACCGTAACGCGCACCGACACCGACCCGGCAGGCGTGAACTTGATGGCGTTGCCGATGAGGTTGAGCAGAATCTGGCCGAGACGCTGGTCGTCACCAAGGACCGCGAATTCGGCCAGGGCGGCCGGGACTTGCACCCGCAGGGCGATGCCCTTGGCGCTGGCCAGCGGCTCCGCCAGACTCCGCAACTGCCCCAGCAGCGAGCCAAGCGTAAAACGGCGACAGTCGAGCCGCAGGCGATCGGCTTCGATGCGCGACAGGTCGAGAATGTCGTTGATGATCGCCAGCAGGCTTTGCGCGGCACCGAGCGCCTTGGCCAGATATTCACGGGTCTTGCTGTCGGTGGTCCGACGCGCGGCGAGTTCGATCATGCCCATGACGCCGTTCATCGGCGTACGCAATTCGTGGCTCATGGTCGACAGGAAGGTGCTCTTGGCGCGGTTGGCAGCCTCGGCGAGGTCCTTGGCGACGGCCAGTGCGGCGGTACGTTCCTGCATCAGGTGTTCGTGATGATCGCGCTGTCGCGCGAGTTCGAGTTCGGCCAGTTTCCTGGTGGTCACATCGCTCAACACGACATACAGCGCCGGCGTACCGTCGGCGGCCGGCGCTGCTCTCGCCGAAAACTGCGCCCAGAACAGCGTACCCGTGGCGGTCAACATCCGCAGTTCGCCGGCCAGTGGCTCGCCGGTGTCGAGTATCCGCCGGCGCTGCAGATAAAAGCGGTCGGCATCTTCGCCTTTGATGTAACGACTCAGCGGCTGCCCGATCAGCGTCGTCCGGTCAATGCCGAGCAGGGTCGCGACGCTGAGGTTGGCTTCGAGGATCAGACCCTGCGGGCTGACGGTACAGTAGCCGACCGGCGCCAGGTCGTAGAGCTCGACATTGCGCGCCCGCGCCGCCTCGAGCGCCACCTGCGCGCTGCGCAACTCCTCGTTCTGCATTTCGAGTTCGACCTGGGTCACCCGCAGTTCGTGCAGCGTACGCTGCGCCGATTCGGGGAGCACGGCTTCGGCTCTTGCCACGCTGAGACTGGCCTGGCGGCGCAGACTTTCCTCCGCGTGCGAGCGCAGGGAGGTGCCGACGCTCGCTCCAGACTCAACAGGTTGGTAGACGGGTTGATCCTGGTCGGCCATCGCTTCTCGTATCTCCACGTAAAAAGCCACTATAGGCGATTTCCCGCAACCCACTAACCGAATAGTATGGATGTGGCCATAAGTATGCAGTAAAAAGCCCCGACCGGCGGGGCTCACTGCTCAGCGCGAAGATGGCAGCGTTCAGGAACGCTGCTGCGCCAGAGACGCCGCCGAATCGACGATGCGTGCCGTCGCTTCGCCAACCACCTTGCTGTTGGCGGTCGTCATGTCGGTGACCTGCTGCGCAAAACTCTTGAACTGCTCGAAACCCTTGATCCAGCCGGCACTGGGGGTGGCACCCAGGCCCTGCGCGGGAAAGTAGGAACCGATCAGCTCGGTCACTTCCCTCTGGGTTTCGGCGGCGATCTCCTGCACACCCTTGAGGTAAGCGGCAGCGTTGTTGGTCGCGTTTGCGGTGCCGGTCAGGCCCGGCTGCTGGCCGTCGGTGATCTTCAACAGCGAGCCGAAGGAAGGAACGCCATCCCCCAGGGCAACGCGCGTGGCGTTGAGGTTCAGGGTGGCAAGGCGTTCGACACTCGAAAAGGCGATTTTCGACAGGGTCATGAAGGCCCTGGCGTTGATCTCGATCGAGTTGATCAGGTCGGGACTGGCTGCAAGCATGGTGTTGCTCCTTTGGGGGAATGAACGCAGGGATTCGTCGTTGCGGATCGACGCCACTGAACACCCGTTCAGCGGCGCCCGCAATCCGAAGGCCAGCCGAGAGTGTGCACGCGAACGCGCGCCGACACCGTTAGCTGGCGCACATTGCGGCCACATCGCCGCCGGCCAGCAGGCCCGCGAAGTCCGCCGCCGACAACGGGTGGCTGAACAGGAAGCCCTGCCCCTCGTGGCACTGCCGGGTGCGCAGGAAGGCCAGTTGCTCGCGGGTTTCGACGCCCTCGGCAATCACCCGCTGGTTGAGGTTTCTCCCCATGCCGATCACCGCGCTGACGATGGTCGCGTCATCGGCGTCGGTGGCGATGTCGCGCACGAACGAGCGGTCGATTTTCAGGGTGTCGATCGGGAAACGCTTGAGATAGCTCAGGCTCGAATAGCCGGTACCGAAGTCGTCGATCGCCAGTTGCACGCCGATCGCCTTGAGTCCTTCGAGCACCGACGTCGAGCACTCGGCGTCCTGCATGAGGATGCTTTCGGTCAGCTCCAGCTCGAGATAGCGGGGTTCCAGACCGGTCTCTTCGAGAATCGTCTCCACCCCCTGGAGAAAGCCCTTCTGCCTGAACTCCACGGCCGAGATGTTGACCGCCACCGGCACCACCGGCAGGCCCGCATCGAGCCAGCAGCGGGTCTGCCGGCAGGCCTCGCGCAACACCCAGCGGCCGATCGGCACGATCAGCCCGCACTCTTCGGCGACCGGCACGAACTGTTCCGGGCAGATGATGCCAAGTTCCGGATCCAGCCAGCGCACCAGCGCCTCGGCACCGTTCATCGCCCCCGAGGCGAGGTCGATCTGTGGCTGGTAATGCAGGCAAAACTCGCCCTTTCTGAGAGCTCGCCGCAGACCGCTTTCGAGGAACTGCCGACGCACGGCACGCGTGTTCATGTCCGGTCTGAAAAACTGGAAGTTGTTACGACCGCAGGCCTTGGCGTGGTACATCGCGGTGTCGGCGTTCTGCAGCACGCTGTCGACGTTGCTGCCGTCGTCGGGGTAGACGCTGATGCCGATGCTCAGGGTGACGTGCAGTTCGTGTTTGCCGATCAGATGCGGCACGGTGAACGCCTCGATGAGTTTTTCGGCGACCAGCGCCGCGTCCAGCGGCTGCTCGATTTCGGCCAGGAGGATCACGAACTCATCGCCGCCCTGCCTGCAGACCGTGTCGGTGGCGCGTACCGCCGCGGTCAGCCGCGCGGCCGCCGACTGCAGGACCTGGTCGCCGATGGCGTGCCCCAGCGAGTCGTTGATGTTCTTGAAATAGTCCAGGTCGAGAAAGACCAGCGCCACCTGCTTGTGCCGCCGCTGCGCCAGCCCGATCGCCTGCGCCAGGCGTTCGGTCAGCAACACCCGATTCGGCAGGCCGGTGAGAAAGTCGTGCTGCGCCAGATGCGCCATCTTCAGCGCCATCGCCCGCGATTCGCTGACATCGTGGAAGACCAGCACCGCGCCGGCGACGCGGCCGTCACGGTTGTGGATCGGCGCGGCCGAATCCTCGATCGCCAACTCGAAGCCGTCGCGGCGGACGAGCAGGCAATCCGCCGCCAGCCCGACGGTCCGGTTCTGCCGGATCGCACGCTCGGCGGGACTTGCCGCCGGCTCGCGCGTGCGGCCGTCGATGATCCGGAACACCTGCGCCAGCGGCCGGCCGAGGGCTTCCGCGCACGACCAGCCGGTCATCGCTTCGGCGACCAGATTCAGGTAACTGACGTTGCCCGCGAGATCGGTACACAGCACCGCGTCGCCGATCGAATTGAGCGTCACCTGCGCCCGCTCCCGTTCCTCGAACAGCCGGTCTTCCGCCGCCTGCAACACGAACTCCGCGGTCTTGCGTTCGGTGATGTCCTCGACCGTCTCGACCCGACCGTGCGGCGCCATACCGTCGCTCATCGCACCGCTATTGACGCGCGTCCAGACGATGCTCTGGTCGGACTGCAGGAAGCGGAACTCGGTCTGGAACGGCGCCAGGCCGCGCACGGATTCACCCCACTTGGCCAGCACGCGCGGCCGGTCGTCGGGGTGAATCGCCCGGCTCCAGCGCGTACCGAGCGTCTCGTCGAAGCTCAGCCCGGAGATTTTGTGATACGCCGCGTTGGTATAGATGCACCCCCCCTGCGCATCGGAGACGAAGATGCCCAGCGGCGACGCATCGCTCATCGCCCGGAATCGCGCCTCGCTGCTCCGCAGTTCGTCACGCGTGGCCTGGCGCTCGATCAGGTAGCGCAGCGCGCGCGGCAACCAGTGGCCGTCGACATGCCCTTTCACCAGATAGTCACTGGCGCCGCGCTGCACCGCCTGGCGCGCGGTCTGCTCGTCGCTGGCCAGGCTGAGCACGACGATCAGGGCCTGCGGCGCCACCGCGAAGACCTGCTCGAAGGCCCCGATGCCCTGGCTGTCCGGTAGCGTCAGGTCGAGCAGGATGACATCGAACCGCTCGTTGTCCAGTCGCGCGAGCGCGCTGGCAAGGTTCTTCACCCACTGCACACGGAACGTACGCTCGCCCGTTGCGGCCAGCGACGTCTGGATCAGTGCGGCATCGCTGGCATCGCTCTCGACGAGCAGCACCCGGGTCGACGCATCGTTGATCATCGTGGCGGACTGGGCAAATGACGGTTCATTTCAGCGGCGGCCGCAGAACTTCTGCGACGACCGGGGACGGGACCGCTTCACTGATCGGCAATCGGCTTCTCGGTGAAAAGGTATTCCTTGAGTTCCTTCGACAACCTGGCGTCGTGGCGGCGGATCCACTCGACGAGCATCGCTGCGTGCTCTTTTTCCTCGTCGCGGTTGTGCTCGATGATCGCCTGCAGTTCGGCGTCGGCGCAGGCCTCGGCCCGCTGGTTATACCAATCGACGGCCTCCAGTTCTTCCATCAGGGACACAATGGCGCGGTGCATGTCGCGCGTTGCCGCGGACAGATCTTCTACAGGTTCGTGGTAGCCGATGCTGGACATTACTTTCTCCTGACAATTACGGGAATTACGGGGGATTGCCGGTTGCCTGGCGGGGAAGAGCCGGCGTCGAGCGGCGGCGGGTCGCCGCGCCCGGTGGTCACGACGGAAGGTACGATTGGTCGCTCGCGGCCGGGCGTCCACATTCGTCTTCCCACTCGTACAGTTCCGCCTTGTCCGGCGCTTGCGGTTGCCGGCTGCCGCGCGCCAGCTTGAGCGAGGCGGCCACGGCGGCCGCGGCAGCGGCGATGCGGGCGGCTGGAGGCAGCAAGCTTCGATAACCGTTCATCGGTGAAGCCCTCCTGAAGTTGATGTCAGACTCGACTCTAAGTGCCGGCGAGGGTGCTGTCCGTACGCTGACGCACGCAGGACGGCATGAAACCGGCGCTTGTTGCCGTCACCGGGGTTCAGAGCGTTCGGTCGAGTGAGTCATGCGCGTCGCCGCCGCCCAGGCGCGGCAGGGAAGCTTGCTGCACGGGCAGGTTGCCCTCCCAGCCGCAGCCCAGCGAGCGGCAGCGATAGCGGTGAACCGGCGCATCAATGTGGGTAAGGCCATCGATGAAGCGACGCGGCACGCGGTACACCCAACCGTTGCAACAGGGACAGGCACGGCGCAACGGCGGCACCTGCTCAGCCGTCGGCGGCGGACGATCACTGCGGAGCGCGGGTGAGGCTTTGCCCAACCGCGCTCCCGGCTGACGGCGTCGCCGGTAGCGTGCGAAAAGACGACCTGTCCGGTCGCGACTGCACAGGTACACCCACCTCGGTGTGGCAGGCAAACCGCTCTTCTTGCCAAACGCGGAGGGATCCGCAGCAGCGCCGTCGCCGCTCGCGGCGAAGCGCAGAACCCAACGACACTGATCTTGCGGCCACGCGTTCACTTTCAACTCCATGGAAACTCCAGATGACGCTTCCAGCTTGGGCGCATCACCCGGCGGCGTCTGTACGAGACCACACACAGGGCGCGGTGTTATTCGGCGCGCGGCGTTTCCCACCGTTGCTGTCCGCTCGCCTGGCGCGCGCAATCTTCGCCGCAAGCCTTGCCAATGCCGTATGCTGGCGCCGATAATCCGGTGCCTGGGGGATGCGCAGGCACCGCGCAGGCCACCAGCTCGATGAACGGCCCGCAACAGGGCTGATGATTGCAGGGGATCAGTCATGCCGGCCAGAAGCGCCTCCCAACGAAACCACCTCCTGGCCGCGCTGCCGCCTGAGGATTTCGCCCAACTGCTGCCGCACCTGGAACTCGTGCCGATGCCGCTCGGCGAGGTCCTGTACGAGTCTGGCGTGCCAATGCGCCACGTGTACTTCCCGACCAGCGCCATTGTCTCCCTGCTCTACGTCATGGAGGACGGGGCCTCGGCCGAGATCGCCGTGGTCGGCAACGAGGGCATTGTCGGGATCTCGCTGTTCATGGGTGGAGAAACGACGCCCAGCCGGGCTGTCGTGCAAAGCGCCGGCGAAGCCTACCGGCTGCAGGGAAACCTGCTGAAGCGCAGCTTCCATCAGGCCGGCGCGATGCAACGGCAATTGCTGCGCTACACGCAGGCGCTGCTGACGCAGATGGCGCAGACGGCGGTGTGCAACCGGCATCATTCGCTGGATCAGCAACTCTGCCGCTGGTTGCTGCTGAGCCTGGACCGCCTGACGTCCAACGAACTGGTCATGACGCAGGAACTGATCGCCAACATGCTCGGGGTGCGCCGCGAAGGCGTCTCGCAGGCGGCCACCAGCCTGCAGCAGGCCGGTTTGATCGCCTACCGGCGTGGGCAGATCACGGTCCTCGACCGGGCCGGCCTGGAGGCGCGCGCCTGCGAGTGCTACGCCGTGGTCAGGAGTGAGTACGACCGGCTGCTGCCGGAGGCGAACGCCGAGCCGGCCATGTCCTCCCGGTTCAGCGGCGGCTGAGCAGGACGCCGACCAGCAGTGCCACCGCCGCCGTTACCCCCAGCACTCGCCACGGGTTTTCCTGCACGTACTCCTGCGTAACGTCGGCCACGAACCTGGCCCTGTCGGTCAGCGCGGCGCGCGCATCGTCGAGCCGATATCTGGCGTCGGCCAGCCTGGCGCCGATGCTCGAGCGCGCCGCAGCGAACTCCGCGGCGGTCGAGCTGGCCACTTCCTTGAGGAGGTGGTCGGCATCGTCTACGACACCCCTGAGGTCCGTCACGAGCTTGTTCTTGGTGCCTTCGATGCTTCCAGGCCTGGCGGTCAATTCGGTGGTCATCATGTCTCCTGCTGCGAGTGAGTGAACAAAACGGTGGTGGCGGCCGGCATCACCGGCACGGCGTACCCCTGTCGAGAGCGGCCTGGTGGCGCTTGCCCCGGCGTTTCCGTCCTTCCTGACTGATCGCCGGAGGGCGCGCGCAGTCCGTTCCCTGAGGCACAGTGTGCTCCCCCTGCCGCCGCGGGTCCGTACGCCAGCGCACACTCGCCATCGTCTTCCCAGCGGTCCGGCAGAATCCAGCCGCAGCGTGCGCCGGCGTACAGATCCTTGACCTCCTGTCGAGCAGCATGGAGGGGCGGGCGATGGTCGCCAGGATCTGCGAGGGTCCCGATCCGGCCGGGCCGCATACCGCCGTCGGTCCAGCGTGGAAGACGGCTTTGGCGGCTTGCGCGAGCTTTCTCGCACGAGGCGCGCGGAATACTCACTGTTGGGAGAGATGAAATGTCATTGGGAACCATTCTGCTGATCGTTCTGGTGCTGCTGCTGATCGGCGCGATTCCGAGTTGGCCGCACAGCCGCGGCTGGGGCTAAGGTCCCAGCGGCGGCCTTGGACTGGTGGTGCTGATCCTGATCGTCCTGCTGGTGTTGGGCAAGATCTAGCGCGCCGGCGCCTGGCGCGGCGCCGCCCGACCGTGCAGGGACCGGCTGCCGGGCAGACCCCCGCGCGGGCGAAGGCCGGGCCGCCTGCCGGGCAGCGTCAGCCCGTACCCTGGCGATACTGCACATCCGACAACAGGCGACGCAGTTCCTTCCTGACCACCGCGTAACACTCGCAGGCGCGCGTCTCCAGTCCATGCCGATCAAGCACGGCAATGTGGCCGCGCCGGTAGCGGATGCAACCGGCGCGCTGCAGTTCTCCGGCGACATCGGTAATGGTTTCGCGGCGCACGCCGAGCATGCTGGCCACCAGTTCATGCGTCATCACCAGTTCCTCGGTCGTCAGGCGATCGAGCGTCAGCAGCAGCCAGCGGCAGAGTTGCTGCTCGGCCGAGTGATGCCGGTTGCACGCCGCCGTCTGGGCCATCTCGGTCATCAGCGCCTGGGTGTAGCGGAGCAACAGGCGCTGCAGCAGTTCGCCACGATCGAATTCCTGCTGCAACAGGCGGCGACCCAGCCGGTACGCGTGGCCGGCGGTCTGCACCACCGCCGAACTCGGCGTGGTATTGCCTCCCATGAACAACGACACGCCGATCACCCCTTCGTTGCCGACCCCGGCGGATTCGGCCGACGCGCCCGAGGCCATGACGTAGTGCAGCGATACGATCGCCGTGGTCGGGAAATAGGCGTAGGACAACTGCACGCCGGGTTCGTAGAGCATGTCGCCGAGCAGCATCGGCACGAGTTCGAGGTGCGCCGCCAGACGTTCGAACTCGGCTGTCGGCAGCGCCGCGAGAAGATGGTTCTGATTCGGACTATGGCGGGTGGACACTGCTGGCTTCTCGATGCGGATGCTAGTTCCCCGGGGTGACTTCGACGCCGATTCCCCGGTAACCGATGAAGCGGCACGAGCGGTTGAACATCGGCTCGCCGCTCACCCGAAACTGCTGTTGCGTGCCATCCGCATTGACGCGGTGGAAGAGAAAATCGAGGAAGGGCTGGCGGGCGGCAATGGTCGCCTGCAACACCGCCCGTTCGGCCTCGTTCCAGCCGGCGGGCGGCACTTCGACGCTCTCGCCAAGCAGCGGCCCGACGCTTATCCCGAGCATCTCGAGGACCGGCCCGGAGACCTTGGTGAAGTTCATCTTCTCGTCCTGCTCCCAGTACCAGTCCGAAGCCAGCTCGGTCAGACTGCGATAACGCGCCTCGCTTTCGCACAGTTCGGCAGTACGCTCCTGCACCGTCTGTTCGAGTACCTGGTTGTAGTCCTCGAGTTTCCGGTACAACAGGCGCACTTCGAGCATGTTGTGGATGCGGGTGCGGACTTCGATCAGATCGAACGGCTTGCTGATGAAATCCTTGGCGCCGGCCTGCAGGGCGCGCAGCTTGTGGCCCGGCTGGGCGGTAATCACCAGCACCGGCAGGTAGGCGTCGACGGCGTTGGTCTTGAGGCCTTCCATCACCTGGAAGCCATCCATGCCGGGCATCTGCAGGTCGAGCAGGATCAGGTCGTAGTGGTTCTTGCGGTGCAGCGCGCAAACCTCGCGCGGATCCATCGTCGACGCGACGCGACGGTAGCCGGCCTCGCTCAGCAATTGCCCGAGCAAAGCGACATTGGCTTGCTGATCGTCGACGATCAGGATGCTGGCGTCGAGTATCTCGCCACTGTTGATGATCATGCCTGTTCCTCTCGGGCTGCGCGGGCCAACTCCGCATGGGCAAACCTGAGCGCCACGTCGAGCGTCTCCATGAACTCATTGACCTTGATCGGTTTGGTGAGATAGCGAAAGAATCCGGCCTCCAGACCCTTCTCGATATCGCGGGGGATGGCATTGGCACTCAGCGCGACCACCGGGATATGCGCGGTTGCCGGATCTTCGGCGAGGATTCTGAGCGCCCGTACACCGCTGATGCCCGGCAGGTTGATGTCCATCAGGATGACGTCCGGCAGCGAAGCCCGCGCAATCTCGATGCCGCGATTGCCATCCCTGGCGCTCAACAGGCGGATATCGGTCCGGCGCGCGACCAGATCCTCGACCAGCATCAGGTTTGCCGGGTTGTCCTCGACGTAGAGCACGGTGTGCAGGGCCGCATCGCCACCAACCTTTGCCTGGACCAGCGGCGCGAGTTCGAGCACCTGCGCGACGGTCTGCGCGGCGCTGGACAGATCGAGTTCGATCCAGAACACGCAACCCTTGCCGACGGTGCTTTCCACTCCGATAACCCCCCCATCAACTCGACCAGCCGCTTGCACACCACCAGACCGATGCCCGTGCCTTGCTCGTCATTGGCCTTTTGCCCGAGGCGGTTGAAGGGCTGGAAGAGCTGCGCCAACTGGCTCGGCGTCAGTCCCGCGCCGGTGTCGCGGACGCTGATGCGCATCGAATCCGGGAGGTGCGGGGTACACTCGACGGTGACCGTTCCGCCCACTCGATTGTACTTGATCGCATTGGAAAGCAGGTTGATCAGCACCTGCTTGACGCGCGTCCGGTCGGTGTTGACAAAACAGGGGACCGCCAGGCTGGAAAAGGCCACGCTGATGCCACGCCTCTGCGCCTGCGCTTCGACCATCGCCTCGCATTCGTACATTACTTCGCTCAGCGACACCGGCTCCACCGACAGCGACAGCTTGCCGGACTCGATCAGCGCCAGGTCGAGAATCTCGTTGATCAACTCCAGCAGGTACCAACCCGCCTTGAGGATCTGGTCGATGCTGCGCTTCTGCAGGAGCGTCGGCTGCGGCGTCCCGGATTCGATGAGCTGTGCAAACCCGAGGATCGCACTCAGCGGCGTGCGCAACTCATGGCTCATGTTCGACAGGAACTCCGATTTCGCGAGGTTGGCTCTCTCGGCCACGCAGCGGGCGCTCTCCAGTTCGGCGTTCTTGTCCTGCAGGACCTGATCGAGCAGCGCGCGCTCGGCTTCGACGCGTTTGCGCTCGGTGTTGTCGGTACCGATCAGCAGGTAGCCGATGGTCGCGCCCTGCGGGTCGCGCAGCGAGGTCACCGACACTTCCGCCGGCAGGCGGCTGCCGTCCTTGCGGATATAGGTCAGCTCGTAGACATCGCCGATGCCGCGCGAGGCCTTGCACACCAGGGCCTCGAAACCCGGGGCGATCGGCGTCGCGAACTCGACGCTCAGGGCACCGGCACGGGCGATCAGTTCCTGCGGATCGGAAATGTCGGCCGGCGTGATCTGGTCGATCACGTCGGCGGCCGTGTAGCCCAGCATGCGTTCGGCGCCGACGTTGAAGATCTGGATGACGCCGCGGGCGTCGGTGGCGATGCTCGAGAAATTGGCGCTGTTCGAAATCGCGCTCTGCAGGGCGCCCGCCTTCAGCAGGGCCGCTTCGGCCTGCTTGCGCGCGGTAATGTCGCGCAGGATGCAGGTGAAGTAACGCTGACCACCCAGCCACATTTCACTCGCCGCAATCTCCAGAGGAAAGCGGCTGCCATCCTTGCGCCGGCCGATCACCTCGCGTCCCCGCCCGATGGCGCGCGCGGCATCGCTCGCCAGGTAATCCTCCAGGGAAGCCTGCTGCTGACCCCGGGCCAACTCGGGGATCAGCATGCCGAAGTCCTGGCCGATGAGGTCGGCTGCGCTGTAGCCGAACATCTGCTCGGCGGCCGGGTTGACGGTCTCGACGATGCCGCCGCGGGAATGCAGCGTGATGATGCCGTCGACCACGGTATTGAGGATCGCGGCCACCAGCGCGGCACTGTCGCGCAAGGCCTGCTGCGCCGCGTAGTCCTCGCTGACATCGCGGAACACCAGTACCGCGCCGACCACCCGCCCGTCGCGGTCGCGAATCGGAGCGCAACTGTCGGCGATATCGCGTTCGCTGCCGTCGGCGGCAATCAATACGGTGTGGTTGGCCAGGCCCTGGATCGTCCCGTGCGCCAGGGTTTCGATCACCGGGATGATGCCCGGTAGGCGGGTTTCCTTGTTGACGACGCGAAAGACCTCGCCCACCGGACGGCCGCCGGCGGCCAGCTGTGTCCAGCCGGTGAGTTTCTCGGCCACGGGGTTCAGGCGCGTGACACGCGCTTGGCCATCGGTGGCGATCACCGCGTCGCCGATCGAATTGAGCGTCACCGCCAGCTTTTCCTCGCTGTCGCGCAGGGTCGCGTTCACCTGCTGCAATTGCCGGTTGACGGCCTCCTGGGTGGCCAGCAACTGCTGTGTTTCGAGGCCCGCCGAGTGACTGCGCCGCTGCGGTCGATAGGCCAGCCAGGCGAACCGGAAGACCATCAGCAGCGCCAACACGCCAACGCTGCCGACGAGGGTGAATAGACGCTGCAGACTCGCCTGGAACTCAGCTTCATGGCTGACCAGGGACGCGTGCTCGGTCTGAATGAAGCCACTCATTTCGGCACGCAGCGCATGGTCCGCGGCCGTCGCCAGCAGGTCGTCGGCGTTTTTCATGACCACATAGGTGTGCTCGCGCGCCTCGGCTGTTTCCACGATCTGGATGAAAGACCAGTACGCTAGCGCCACCCCCAGCGCCAGCAGCAGCGCCGCGACGATCCTGTGGGTCGCCTTCCGGGTGGTGACGCCGCCGGCAGGCATGGAAATGTTTCCTTCTTCGGGCATGACCGATTTCTCTTGTAGGGCCTGCACAAATCCTTCGGACGACGGTACCGGCTGGATGATCTGGCGCATGGCCTCGCACCCTCTGAACCGGAACGCGCCGCTACGGGGCGCTAGCGAACGATACCGATCGCTCCGCCACTGGTCGGTGCGCTGGCGTACAGACGGTTGCGCGCAGAGTGGTCACCGACCCCCGCCAATCCTTCATGATCTCGATGAGCGACGTCAGGTTTTCAGCGTGATGCGCTTCGCGGGCGAGTATTTCCTCCAGCACGCGGCGCGTCGTCGGATCCTGGTTGCCGAGGCAGAAGATGGCCTCGCGATAGCTTTCGATCGCAATCCGCTCGGCGATCAGGTTTTCCATGATCATGCTGCCGAGCGAATCGCCCTCGACGTATTCCGCATGGCTGCGTGCGGCCAGCCCGTCCGGCGAAAAATTCGGCTCGCCGCCGAGTTCGACGATGCGCCCGGCGAGCAGGTCGGCGTGCGACATTTCGTCAAGCGCATGCGCCATGAATTCGGCGGCGACGGGTGCGGCGCTGACGCTCGCGGCCATGAACTGGTGGCGCTTGTAGCGCAGCATGCAGACCAGTTCGGTGGCGAGCGCCTCATTGAGGGTGGCGATCACATTCTCGCTGTCCGCGGTGTCGGCGAACACCACGGCGCTCATCCCGGCGGGCTGACGGACACGCCGGCGCAGGGTGCTGGTGTCGGCAAGGGGCGGTCGCTTCGACGAGACGTCCTTTGGCGCAATGGCTTTCATTCGTTTCTCCTCGGGGTGACGCTCGGCCAGGGTCGGCGATCTTTGCCACTCGTGCCCCGAAAAACCGGAGAAGACTGGCTGCGTCTGGTGAAGGTGAGGTCTTTATCCTTTCCAGGATTTACGCGCGCAGGAAACATTCTCACCTGCGCTGCCCACGGGTTCTGTACGCCGCCGCACACTCTTCGCCAGACATGCGCACCGGCCGAGAGCACCCACTCCACAGTGGATGTGACACAGGTCCTGCCCACGCTCACCCCACACTGGCTAGAATGGTGTGCTGGGCGCAGGAATCCTCTGCGCAGGCCTCGGTCATAACCCGGGGTGTAGGCACCGAACGCCTGCAAGATGCAACAGCGTGCACCCCGAATTGAAAGAACAGACAATGACTAGCAGCATACTGAATGCCCTGAGCCTGCCCGCGTTCATGGTCGACACCCGGCATGTGGTGGTGGCCTGGAATGGCCCGTGCGAGTTGTTGACCGGCATCGCCGCCGGTGATGTCCTGGGCACGCAGGATCACTGGAAGGGCTTCTACGATGAGCCCAGGCCCTGCCTGGCCGACCTGGTACTGGACAACCTGCTGGCTGATGCTTCGCGCTTCTACAGTCTGCATGAGAGAACGGAATTTGCCAGTGATGGCTACAAGGCCGAGGGCTGGTTCGACGACCTCATGGGCAAGCGACGTTACCTGAGCTTCGAGGCAAAACCGCTGTTCAATGGCGACAAGATCATGGGTGCAATCGAGGTACTCCAGGACCTCACCCGTCACAAGGAGGCCGAGGAGCAACTGAAACTCTCTGCCAGCGTCTTCGAGAACGCTTCGGAAGGCATCGTGATCACCAGTCAGGACAACCGCATCATCTCGGCCAACAGGGCGCTGGAAGGGCTGACAGGCTTCCGCACCGATGAAATGCTCGGCAGGAATCCGAGGCTGTTTGCCTCCCGGCGCCATCCGCGCAGCTTCTTCCGCAAGATGTGGCAAACCCTGCACGAGATCGGCCACTGGCAGGGCGACATATGGAACCGGAAGAAGACCGGCGAAGAGTATCTGGTACACGCCAACATCAGTGTCGTCCGGACGGGCGAATCGGTGACCAACTACATCGGCCTGATGAACGACATCACCGAAGCCAGCCGGACGATGGCCAGAATCGAGCATATGGCGCATCACGACTTCCTGACCGGGCTGCCCAACCGCAGCCTGGTGGAAGACCGGATCAGACAGGCGTTGGGGCGCGCGGAGCGGCACCGCTCCAGGCTGGCGGTGATGTTCATCGACCTCGACAAGTTCAAGGCGGTCAACGACACCCTCGGCCACGAGGTGGGGGACCTGCTGCTGCAGGAAGTGGCGCGTCGCATCCAGGACTGCCTGCGCGCCACGGACACCGTCTCGCGGCAGGGCGGCGACGAGTTCGTGCTGCTGCTCGAGGATTTCAACGACGAGGCCGACATCACGCACGCCGCCCAGAAGCTGCTGGCTGCGATCGGCAAGCCCTGCCGGATCGACCACCATACCGTCACCATCACTTCCTCGATAGGCATCGCCATCTACCCGACCGACGGCGAGTTCGTCGCCGATCTGCTCAAGCACGCCGATGTCGCCATGTATCATGCCAAGAATCAGGGACGCAACAATTTCCAGTTCTTCACCGAAAGGATCAACGCGCAGGCACTGGAAAAAATGATGGTCGAAAACGCACTGCGCCAGGCCATCCCCGGTGAGTTGTTGCTGCATTATCAACCACAGCTGTGCCTGGTGAGCCGGAGCGTACACGGCGCCGAGGCGCTGGTGCGCTGGGCGCACCCGGAACTGGGACTCATCAGTCCGGCGCGCTTCATTCCCATCGCCGAGGAGGCTGGCCTGATCTGCAAACTCGGCGAGTGGGTATTGCAGGAAGCCTGTCGGGTCATGCGCAGCACCGGCATCAACATGTCCGTCAACCTGTCGCCGCTGCAACTCACCCAGAGCGACATCGTGGCCAAGGTCACCGCAGCGCTTGACGGCATGGCCGGTTACCGCCTGACGCTGGAAATCACGGAAAGCGCCTTCATCAACGACTTTGCCACGGTCAAGGCCACCCTGATGGCCCTGAAGAAGATTGGCGTCAATCTCGCCCTCGACGATTTCGGCACCGGCTACTCTTCGCTTTCCTACCTCTGCCAAATGCCTTTCGATTACCTGAAGATCGACCAGTCGTTCATCCGGGATCAAAACAACATTCCGATCGTGCTGGCGATCATCGAGATGGCCAACAAGCTCGACATCATGACCGTCGCCGAGGGTGTGGAAACGCCGGAACAGATGGCCTTCCTCGAAGCCAGCGGCTGTGATGTCATCCAGGGCTACCATTTCTCGCGTCCGCTGCCGCTGGCGGCGTTGACCGATTTTGCAGAACACCCACCTTACGAAGTCGCCTCGAAGCCACGCATCAAGAAACAGCTCGCGGAGGCCAGCAACCCCTTGCTGGCATGGTCATTCACCTACGAGACGGGGCATGCCTGGATCGATGCCCAGCACCAGGAACTGATCCGCATCCTCAGCCGATTTGACGCCAGCACGCGTTCAGGCGACAAGAAGAGCGAACCGAGAAAGGTGATGAAGGCGCTGATCGAGTACGTGCGCAGCCACTTTTCCTTCGAGGAAAAACTGATGCTCTAACACGCTTATCCGGACATCGGTGAGCACCAGGCGCAGCACCTGCAACTGGCCGACGCGCTGGCGAGCTACGACCTGCAACTCAAGGCCAACCCCAGGATCAACCTGCAACAGTTGGTGATGTCGCTGCACGCCTGGCTGATGCAGCACATCCATTCCAGCGACAAGAAACTCGGGAAATTCCTGAAGAAACGCGGGATATCGGCGCTCCCGGGGCAGTAGGCTCGCTGCGCCCAACTCACTTGTGACTACGAACACGACGACGACCAGCACAGCTACCGTGCCGGCTTCGTCGGCGGTCCGGCCGCCATGGACATGCCGATCACCAACCAGAACGGCGGCTACGGCACGCTGCTGGCCGGCGTCAATGCCGAACTCGGCAAGACCCTCCGCCTTGGCCTTGGCGCATCGACCACGATCGGTCAGCCCGGAACGCGCAGTTCGGCGATCAACGTCACCTTGAGCGCACCGTTCTGATCCGTTTTCTGCCTGCACCGGACGTGGGCCTGCCCTTACGCCGGCGAGTGGGTCTTGAGCCAATCCTTCAGCGCCACATCCATGCGCGTCTGCCAGCCGTCGCCACTGGCGCGGAACTGCTCCACCACCTCGCGCGACAGGCGGATGGTAATGCGCTCCTTGGTCACGGCAGCAGGCGGACGGCCGCGCAGTTTTGCCTGCAAGGATTCCGGAAGACCGGCAAAAGACCTGGCATGCTTGAGGTCCTCGTCCGTCCATTCCGGGTTCTCATTGTCGATCTGTTCAGGGTTGATTCGCTTGTTCATACCGTCGCACCTCGCGTTTGTTCGCCTTGCGGAAGCTGATGATGCGGATACCCGTCGCGGTTTCCACGAACACCAGGGCATGCAGGCGGCCCTCAAGCAGGCCAAGTGCACGATGGCGAATTTCGCCGTAATCGTGCCGGTCATCCACCGTGAAGACCGCCGTATGGAAATCAAACGCCGCCGCCCGCTCGAAACTCAACCCGCGCAACGCGATGTTGCCGGCGTTCTTGTCTGCGTCGTAAGTGATGTCCATTCGATTTATTGTATGCACAACAAAAAGGGACGTCAAATCGGTCAGCCCGGTGCGCGCAGTTCGGCGATCAACGTCACCTTGAGCGCACCGTTCTGATCAGCGTCGCGCCACTCGCTCAGGCGATCCATGAAAGCGAATCCGGTTCCGCCCAGCCTCCTTGGCTTGATACATCGCCGCATCCGCCCACTTGAGTAGGTCGTCACGGCTGCCTTCGTGATTGAGAAACAAGGCCACTCCGATGCTTGCCGTACAGTGATGCTCGATGGTCTCTGCAGGCTCCCCCTCGTGCATGCCGGTGAGCAGATACGGCTCCGACAAGGTGAGGCGTATCTTTTCCGCAACGTTCTCCGCCTGGGCAGCCGATTCGGCCTTGTCCGCATTCAGGCCACCGAGCAACACCACGAACTCGTCGCCGCCGAAGCGTGCCACGGTGTCGATCTCGCGGATGCATTTCCTTAGCCGATCGGCCGCCTCGATCAACAGCAAGTCGCCCACTTCATGCCCGTGCGTGTCATTGACCGGCTTGAAATTGTCCAGATCCAGGAACATCAGCGCGCCATAGCAGCCGCTGCGCTTGCTGGCCGCCATGCACTGGCTGAGACGATCCTTCAGCGTCAGGCGGTTGGGAAGTTGGGTGAGTGCGTCATAGAAGGCCAGGTGATGGATTCTTCCTTCGGCTTCGTTGCGCGCCGTAACGTCATGCGAGACGACGACGATGCGTTTGGGTCGCCCGGTGCTGTCCCGGATCACACCGCTGCGCGATTCCATGAACAGGATTCCGCCGTCGGCCCGCAGGAAGCGAAATTCGAGATGCTGCCCGACCCCCGTGGTCACGGCGTCGCGAAACGCCCTGGTGACCCGATCCCGGTCGGCGGGATGGATGTCCACGAATGAAGAGGTTCCGGAAAGGTTGCGCTCACCGAGCAGACGCGTGTAGGAAGGACTGTTGTAGACCCGCCGTCCTTCGACATCGAGCACCGCAACAAAGCCTTCAAGGTTTTCGGCAATCAGGCGGAAGAACTCCTCCTTCTCGCGCAAGGCGTCTTCCATCTGCTTTCGTCGGGTGATGTCGCGGTTGGCACCGGAAACACGAATCGCCCTGCCGAGTTCATCGCGCAGGACAAACGCACGCGCAATGATGTCGAGATAATGACCGCTCTTGTGCCGCAAACGGAATTCGACCTCGTAGGCGTCGGTGCCGTCGGTCAGGGCCGCGGCGTAGACCTGCCTGACACGTTCCAGATCGTCGGGGTGCAGCAGCCGTCGCCACAATTCTGGATCAACGGTCAGCTCGCCGTCCGCATAGCCGAGCATGTTCCACCAGCGCGGCGAATAATAGCGTTCGTTGCGCAGAAGATCCCAGTCCCAGAAACCATCCTGGGTACCGCGCAGCACCAGCGACAGACGTTCTTCGCTCTTGTGCAGTGCCGCCTCGGCCTGCTTGCGTTCGGTGATGTCCAGCGCGATGCCACCAAGCAAGGGCGGTCCGGCCTGCCGGGTGATACGGAACTTGTGAGTCTGGTAGAACCGCAAGGTGCCATCGGCGCCAGGCACCGGCTCCTCGGTGTCCAGGAAACCGGCTTCCAGCGCCTGCCGGTCATCGGCGATCATCCTTTCCGCCACATCGGTAGGGAAGAGTTCGCGCGCGGATTTTCCAAGCCACGCCCTGGCGCCAATGACCTCCGCAAGATAGCGATTGATATAGAGCGTGTTGCCGTCCTGGTCCTTGATGAACGCGGCTGCCGGCAAGGCATCCATGAATTGGGCAAATCGCCTTTCGCTTTCGACAAGCGTCTGTTCGGCCATTTTGCGTGCGGTGATGTCGGAATGGCAGACCACGGCGCCGTCACCGTCCTGGCCCAGGGGAGTGACCATCAGGTTGAACCAGTAGCGCTGCTCCGGTGTATTGCAGGGATACTCGAGAGTGAAACTGGCCAGTTTGCCGTTCAGCACGGCCCGGATGCCTTCAAGGGCGTTCAATTCTCCCCCGTTCGCCTGGGAAACCAGGCCTGCCTGGCAAACCGACAGGTAATTCACACCTATTCCGGTTCGAGACGCGGGCATGCCGGGCTCGGTGCCGTGCTCCGTGGCAAAGCGCGTCCAGGGTTCGTTGACTGTCACGATCACCCCATCGCGATCGAGCACGGCGATTTCCGAAGGTACGGAATTCAGGATGACGTTCTTGAAGGCTTCACTTTCCTTCAACGCCCTTTCCCGTTGTGTCAGGGTCTCCAGCAGGCGGTTGAAGCCGCCGATCAGTTGGCCGATCTCGTCATCGCGGGCGACGGGCAAAGGCTGCAGCGGCTCGCCTTCAGCCGGCAGGGTCAGCAGCGCTCTGGCGGCGGCCAGCAGCGGCGACAACTCGCGCCGCAACATCCACCAGGTCAGACCAGCGACCAGCAGCGTCAGCATGAGCGTGGCCAGCAGCATGTGCTGCTGCATGTCGCGGATCGGGGCAAAAGCTTCGTCAGTCGGCAGAGTGGCCGCCATGATCCAACCGGCCAAGGCAACCCGCTTGTCCGACACCAGGGCCTCCACGCCAAGCGGATTGACCATCACTGCGGAACCCTCATAGCCTTCGATAAAACGGTCGATGACCGGATTGATGCCGGGCGCGGGGAGCACTTCCATGCGGCGGTTCCTGTCGGTCGCGGTGACGACCAGGCGGCGCTGCGGATCGATGAGCAGATAGCCGCCGCTCTTGCCGTAGCGGTTAGCCGTGATCCGGTCCAGAAAATTGGGGCTCCCCAGGTGGGTCAGCCCCAGCAGGACAGCAATCACCTGGCCATGCTGGTCACGAATCGGTGCCAGCATGGCGAAAGCGGGTTGCTTGAGTCGCCCGCCGATGACCGGTTCGCTGATCATCGACCGGCCCTCCCTGAACGTCGCGGCGATCACCTCCCTGGTCCAGTCATCAACACCTGGGGCGGCCGAGGCATCGGGGACCGCGGCAAGCGCCCTGCCCGCGGGCGTCAGCGCAACGACCCCGGCGTTGAACAGGACCTGCAGGATCGGACGCTGTTCAAGAAATTGCTGCAAGGCAGCGGGCCGATCGAGCAACCGGGGGTCAATACTGCCGGCGCTCTGTTCGAGCGCATGCAGACGGTCCTTCAACTCGTCTTCCAGCGTTGCCGCGACAAATGTCACCGTCGAGAACTGCTGCTCGCCCAGCAGTCGTTGCATATCCTGCCGCAGCATCCGGCCGGCGTAGAACGCCAGCGACCACAGGCTCACCAGAAAGATGGCCAGGGTGAAGATCGTCACCCTGGTCTTGAGCCACCGCCACTGAAAGATATTCGCTTCCTGCACGTCGCTGATTCCGCTGTTCAGTGTGCCCGCGACGGCTCGGCTGCGGCAGCCGCTGCCCCGCTCGGCGCTTCGGCTGCGGATTTGGTACCTGCCGGCCGGCAATCGGCGGCCTGCCGCAAACGCGCCGTGATCCAGAAGGTACTGCCGACGCCCGCTTCGCTGGCCACCCCGACATCGCCACCCATCAACCTGGCCAGGCGCTTGCAGATGATCAGTCCCAGACCGGTGCCGCCGTATTTGCGGGTCATGGAGTCGTCGCCCTGGCTGAAGGCGTGGAACAGCCGTGCCTGCTCATCGGCGCTCAGGCCGATGCCCTGATCGCTGACCTGCACGCGCAGCAACACGCTGTGGCTGTCCTCCTCCAGCGCGTCGGCTGAGACGCAGATCTGTCCGCGCTCCGAGAACTTGATGGCGTTTCCGACCAGGTTGAGCAGAATCTGCTGCAAGCGGAAGACATCGCCGCGCAGCAGATCGGGCAACGTCGGCGCCAGCGTACGGGACAGCACCAGACCTTTTTCGCGGGCTGCCGCCTCCTGCCTGCCGAGAACTTCGTCGATGGCTTGCGCGAGGGTGAAGTCCTGCTCTTCGAGCACCACTCTGTCCGCTTCGATGCGTGAGATTTCGAGGATGTCGTTGATCACCGCGAGCAGATGCAGTGCCGCACCCTTGCCTTTCTGGAGCCAATCGAGCAACTTGGGATCCGTGGCGCGACGCAGCGCCAGATCGGTCATGCCCAGGATGCCGTTCAGCGGGGTTCGCAGTTCGTGGCTCATGTTGGCCAGGAAGACGCTCTTGGCCCGGTTCGCGGCTTCGGCGGCGTCACGGGCTTGCGCCAGTTCGGCAGTACGCGACAGCACCCGTTCTTCCAGCTCGTCACGATGCCTGGCCAGCGCCTGTTCGGTCCGCCGACGCTCGGAAATGTCGCGGGCGATCTTCGCGGCACCGATGATTCGACCTTCGTGGTCCCGGATCGGCGACAACGAGACCGAAACTTCAAGCACGTGTCCATCCCTGGCAACCCGCGTGGTTTCATGGTGCTTGATCGATTCGCCACGTCGGATCGCGGAAAGCAGCCTCTCTTCCTCGTCGCGAAGCGCCGGTGGAATCACCGTCAGGATCGGTTGCCCGACGATCTCGGCTGCCGTATAGCCGAAGAGCATTTCCGCGCCGTGGTTCCAGCTGGTGACGATGCCGTCCAGGCGCTTGCTGATGATCGCATCTTCCGAAGAAGAGACGATCAAGGCCAATAACCGCCGCTCCTGTTCCAGCCCTTCCTCGGCCGCCTCCTTGGCCTGCCGCAGGGCATCCTCCACGCCTTGGCGCAGGAGCATCTCGCACTGCAATTGCGCATTGGCCAGCCGGAGGTCGGCGGCCTGCCTTTCCAGCCGCGCACGCGCCAGGCTCAGGTTCATCTGGGTACTCACCCGCACCAGCAATTCTGCCTGCTCGAATGGCTTGTTCAGGAAGTCCACAGCGCCGAGCTTGAGCCCCTCGATGCGCTGCTCCCTTTCGCTCACCGCGCTGAGAATCATCACCGGGATATCGCGGCTCTCGTCCCTCGCCTTGAGCCGCCGCAAGACTTCAAAGCCGTCCATCCCCGGCATGCGCAAGTCGAGCAGGATGAGTTGCGGCCCCTTCAGCGCCACCGCAGCAAGCGCCAGTTCCCCGCTGTTCGCCGGCAACACCTGATAGCCGGCCGCGGTCAGGGTATCGGTGAGCAGCTTCAGCGACGCCAGTGTGTCCTCGACGACGAGGACGGTGCCTTGGTTCATGCTTCGCTCTCCATTCTGGTATCCGGAGTCGCTGCCACATTCAACGCCTGCAGGATCGCCGAGTAGTTGAACTGGCCGGCAAGCCGGAAGAGCAACCCTCCCAAGTGCGGGTTCCCGACGGCAATCTGCTCGATGACCGCGGCAATCCGCTCCGATTCAAGGGAGAGTATCGCTTCACGCAGGTCTGCACGCAAGGCCTCGGGCAGGCTCGCCACGGCTTCGGGGCGCAGGATTGCGGACGCTTCTTCCGGCACTCCCTGCTCCGACGCTTCCTCCCGAATGAAAATCACCCCCAGGTAGCGGCGCAAGCAATCGTAGATCTCCTCGCGGCGGAAGGGCTTGCGAATCAGGTCGTTCATGCCGGCAGCCCTGACATTATCGATCTCCTCGGCAAAGACGGAGGCGGTGATCGCGACGATCTTGACAGCCTGCCCACCGTCGAGCGCGCGGATGCGTCGCGTCGCCTCCAGGCCGTCCATCACCGGCATGCGGATGTCCATCCAGATGAACTGCGGTCGCCAGGTCTCGAACATTTCGATGCCGGCCAGGCCGTTTTCGGCAACGCGCACCTGAAATCCGATCGGCTCGAGCAGTTGCCGCAGCAACTCCCAGTTTTCCACCTGATCCTCGACGATCAGCACGCGATACTCGGGCTGACCGGGCGCCAGTCCGACAATCCGTCCCGCCGGGACAGGTACTCCAGGCGCGGGGGAATCAGCCAGATCGACGGGGAGTTCGACGCGAAAGGTCGAACCCTTGCCTGGTGTGCTCTGCACACCGATCTGCCCGCCCATCAGATCGACGAACCTGCGGGTGATGGCCAGGCCCAGCCCTGTCCCTATCTGGTGCGTCGAATTGCCCACCTGGGTAAAGGGATCGAAAACGCGCTGCTGATCAGCCGCAGCAATGCCGACACCGCTATCTTCGACTTCGATGATCAGCCGCAGGCAACGGGCGGAATCGCCAGGCAGCGCGCGCAAGCGCAAGGAGACGCCACCCTGCTCGGTAAACTTGACGGCGTTGCCGACCAGGTTGATGATCGCCTGGCGCAGCTTGGTCACGTCGGCATGGACATAACGCGGCAGATCTGAAGACTGATCCAGCACCAGTTCCAGGTTCTTGGCCTCCGCCCGCAAGCGCAACAGGTCAGTAACCTCGTGCACCATCTCGTTCAGGTCGAAGGTGGTGTTCTCCACGACCATCCGGCCGGCATCGACCTTGGCCATGTCCAGCACATCGTTGATCAGCGCCAGCAGGTGTTCGCCGCTGCGATTGATGATCTCCAGGTTTTGCCGCTGTTCCCCGGACATGCCCGCATCGCGACGCATGATTTCGGCAAATCCCAGAATGGCATTCATCGGTGTGCGCAACTCATGGCTCATTCTGGCCAGAAATGCGCTCTTCGCCAGATTCGCGGCCTCGGCACGCTCCTTTTCAAGTTTCGCCCGCGCCTTGGCACGGATCATGGCCTCGGAAATCCCGGAGATCATCGTGCAACTCAGAAAGAACGCGCCCATCGCCAGGGTTTCGACATGGGTCATGTGGCCCTGCTGTATCCAGTAAAAGCATAGCAAAGCCGCAGCGCCGGTCGTCGTCAGGCCGACGTAGAGGCCACCATAAAGGGCTGCGAGAACCACTGCGGGGTAATAAGTCAGATAGGCCGTGCCTCTCCCCAGATCGGCGAAAACCCAGGCGCGGAGGGCACTCGCAACGCCAATGATCAGCAGCGCCACCAGGTATGATCGCCATCGGGAAAGCGCTGCCGTGATCATTCGCCCAGGACGCCTTGCATGCTTGCGATCAGACGTGACAGCTCGGCGAACAAGGCATAATCCACCGGTTTGGCAATGAAGTCGTTCATGCCCGCCTGCTGGCAGGCCAGCCGATCTTCGTTGAAGGCGTTGGCGGTCATCGCCAGAATCGGCGTCGATTCCCGACCGGGCAAACGACGGATGGCGCGGCTCGCTTCCAGGCCGTCCATGTTGGGCATCTGCATGTCCATCAGAATCAATTGATAGTCGATTGCGCGCGCCATGTCCACGGCCGCCCGGCCATCGACCGCGCTGTCGGCGGCCAGCCCCGCCACGTGCAGGAGTTCGAGTGCGACTTCCCGGTTGATGGCGTTGTCCTCGGCGATGAGCAGCCGGGCACCACCGTGCTGCTGGCGTAGTTCGGTCTCGACATGGTCGACATTCCCGACGCCGTCGTCGGTTCTGAAAGGCAGGATCGGGTAACCACGCTGCAGGCGGACGGTGAACCAGAACGTGCTGCCGACGCCCGGTGCGCTGTTCACCACCGCTTCGCCGCCCATCATTTCTGCCAGACGCCGGGTAATGGCCAGCCCCAGGCCGGTACCACCATACTTGCGGGTGGTCGAGGCATCGGCCTGCTCGATAGCGGCGAACAGGCTGGGGTGACGTTGTCTTCGAAACGTCCGTCGCACCAGATGGCCAATGTCCGGGCGTTCACCCTGGTCTTCAGCGATCGCCATTTAACGATGCTCATCAACTGCCGGGTCACCATCCCGCCCCGGTCGACAGTGACAGGAATCGGGCCTGCGCTGGCCAAACCGGTTCAGTCGGCATGCCTATTGCCCGCGCAGCGCACTCTGAATCATCTCCAGCAGACGTTCCAGTTCAGCGACCAGGGCATGGCAGCAGGTATCGACCTCCTCGCGCAAGGCTTGCGAACGGATTGCCGCCTGCAGGGTGGCGGCTGCCTGGGCTACCCACAGCGCTCCCACATTGCCGGCGGAACCTTTCAGCGTGTGCGCCAATCGTTCCACTGTCGCCAGATCATTCGCCGCCAAGCCTTCGGTGAGGCGCGTGGCATCCCGAGCATGCCCGTCCACCAGCAGCGCCAGCATGCGTGCATAGCGTGCGGTATCGCCGCGCACCAGCACCAGCCCACGCTCGATGTCCAGACCCGGAATACGCGCCAGTCGCCACTGCAACGCCACCGGGTCGATGGCCGGCGTTCTCTTGACGATCGGCGCTGACGGCGAATCCTGCGCTGGCAGTGTCGCCGATTCGGCAGGCGGAATATCGGACGCCGCCGGCAGCCATTTGAGCAGCGTCGCGTAGAGGGTGAAGGGATCAACAGGTTTGGCGACAAAATCATTCATGCCTGCCTCCTGGCAGGCACGTCGATCGTCGTTGAAGGCATTGGCGGTCATCGCCAGGATCGGCGTCGCTGCCCGATCCGGCAGACAACGGATCGCACGGGCCGCCGCCAGGCCATCCATATGGGGCATCTGGACATCCATCAGGATCAGTTGGTAGGCGATGGCGGTCGCCTTGTCCACGGCTTCCCGACCATCGGCGGCGGTATCCACGACCAGGCCCACCGCTTGCAGCAATTCCAGCGCCACCTCGCGATTGATGGCATTGTCTTCGGCCATGAGCAGCCGCGCACCACGGTGATGCCGGCGCAACAAGGTCTCGGCGTCCTGCCCGGTAGTGATCGTCAGCGCCGGCAGGGTACCGTGTCCGTGCTGCAGACGCGCGGTAAACCAGAAAGTGCTGCCTACCCCTGGTGTGGTCTCGACACCGACCTCCCCGCCCATCAGATGCGCCAGACGCAAGGTGATTGCCAGCCCCAGACCGGTGCCACCATACTGGCGTGTGGTCGAGGCATCGGCCTGTTCAAACGCCCGGAACAGCCGGCCGACCTTCTCCGGTGCAATACCGATGCCCTGGTCCTCGACCGCAAAACGCACCAGCAAGTCGTCGCTACTCTGCTGCAGGACTCTGGCCCGCAGCACGATGACGCCTTTCTCGGAAAACTTGATAGCGTTGCCGGCATAGTTGAGCAGCGCTTGCCGCAAGCGCATCGGATCGCCACGCAACCAGCGAGGAGCGGCATCGCTGTCGATCTCGATTGACAGACCCTTGTTTCGCGCCGCTTCACCAATGATCGTCACGACATTGTCGAAGAGGGTAGGGAGGTGAAAGTCCGTGCTGTCGAGTTGCAGCCGATCCGCTTCGATCTTGGACAGGTCAAGGATGTCGTTGATGATCGACAGCAGGTGTCTGCTGGCACCTTCGATATTCTTCAGGCGCTTGACTTGTTCCGGGGTAGCGCCAGCGCGCTGCAGGAGATGCGTCAAACCGATGATCACGTTCATTGGCGTGCGGATCTCGTGGCTCATGCTCGCCAGGAACGTGCTTTTTGACAGATTGGCCGCTTCGGCTGCGATTTTCGCCTTGCGCAACTCCATTTCCATCGATTTGCGAGCAGTGAGGTCGGTATGCGTGCCTACCGCGCGCAGCGGTCGTCCATCGCCATCTCGCTCGACGACCTTGCCGCGGCTGAGAATCCACTTGTAGCTGCCATCCTTGCAGCGCATACGGAATTCGATTTCGTAGCCGCCGGCCTGTTCCAGTTTGTGTCGCGCCTGCTCAAGAACGTGTTCGCGATCCTCCGGGTGCAACAGATCGATGAACTGCTCCTTGCTGTCATCGCCGAGTTCGCCTGGTAGGTACCCGAGCATCCGGCTGTAGGCCGCATTGAGATAACTGCTGTGAGTACACAGGTTCCAGTCCCAGATACCGTCGTTGGTGGCTTCCAGTGCGAATTCGTAGCGTTGCTCGCTATTCTTGACCTGCTCCATCGCCAGAGCCAATGCCCGCGTGCGCTCCTGCACCAGGTCTTCGAGGCGGGCACGGTGGCGTTGGAGTTCGCCTTCGATGCGCTTGATTTCGGTCAGATCGACATCAAGGCAAAACATCTCAAGGCCGGCACTGCCGCGCTGCATGGCGTGACTGGAATACACGGCGACGGGCGAGCCATCCTTGCGCTGGAGCAGCAGTTCGCCCGCAGGGATGGCAGGGCCACCATCGACCCAGGCATCGACGAGGCGGATCACCTCCGCTCGCATGCCATCCGGAATGATCAGTTCCTCGAGGCGGCGGCCGATGGCTTCTTCCCTCGAAAATCCATAGACCCGCTCGCTCGCCAGGTTCCAGAAGATCACGCGGCGGGAACGGTCATACCCTTGCACGGCGATCGTGGGGATATTTTCGAAGAGCGAACGAAAGCGCATCTCGCTTTCTCGCAGCCCCTGTTCCAGCAGCTTGCTCTCGGTGATGTCCTGAAAGATGGTCACGAACTGTTGTCGTCTGGGCGAAAAAACGGTGATTCTGAAATGTCTCTGCAGGGGTTCGAAGTACTGCTCAAAGACCGTTGCTTGCCGAGTAGTAGCGACAACCGAGTAGATTTCGAGAAACGGGGCGACTGGCGTCTGGTAGGCCAACGTTGCTGATTTCCCCAGGATCGCCGCCCTGGACAAACCGGTGTGTCTCTCGAAGGCCGGGTTAACGTCCAGGATTGTGTAGTCTACGGGAACTCCGGAGGAATCCCGTATCAGTTCGTGCAGAGCCACCCCTTCGGTCATCGAGTCATACAGCGATCGATATCTTTCTTCGCTTTCCCTCAGCGCGCTCTCTGCCAGGACTCGCTCGGTAATATCGCGAGCGATTCCGTACAGGCCGACCAGTTCACCCTTTTCATTCGTGATCGGATACTTGCGATTATCGATCCAGCCTCGCCGGCCATCCTTGCTCCGGGTTTCCTGGATGCCATTGGCTATGGGTGCTCCGGCAAAGACCTGCTTTTCCAGGCGGTAATATTCGTCTGCGAACTCCTCCGGAAAAACATCATAGTCTGTTTGACCCAGCAGGTCGGACCAATGCTCGGCCGGATCACACAGGGCCACCAGGGTCTGGCTCGCCCCGGTAAAGACGTGGTTGCGATCCTTGAAGTAGATGTAGTCATCCGAGTTCTCCATCATGGCTCGGAAGTTGAGCGTCGCAGACGCATCGTCGAGCGTGCGTGGCAAGCTCCTTGCGTCCGTCAGCAACAACTCAAGAACGACCTCTCCTGATTCGGTCAGAAACTTGTCGTATTCGCCCTTGACGCAACGAATGCGACCATTCGCCTGCCGGACGCGGACATTCAACACCCCGCGCACAGCCTCCCGAGCAGAGCCAAACCAAATCTCGGCAATGTCCTGATCATGCGGATGAATGCGCTCAATGAGCGTTACCGCGCCGGTCAGGAAATGCTCCGGACGGAAACCGAGCAATTCCACAATGCCATCGCAGACCGATAGTACCTGCCAACTCTCGTTCAGAATCAGGCGAATGGTGGATTGTGTCATGGCATGGATCCCGCTTCCCGAAGCCCCGGCAATCGGCGAAGGACAGAAAATCCAACGGCGCCGTCGTGCGGCCCCGATCCTCCGTCAGGTGCATATCCTTACACAGTTTTGGCCTTGGATCCCTCGCCAGCGCTTGAACGTTACGGCGAAATTCACGACCAGAAGCACCAGAGATCTTCGAACACCTACCCAAGTAGTTGTTTATTTTGCATATAACCCCCTGACCGCTTGGTTTCAGGGGATCTGCGCGGAGCCTTCGCCAAGGCTGCGAAACGCCTGTGCGGTGCTGAGAAATACTTGCCCACCGAGTTGACCGACGAGGTCGCTTTGTTGCAGGCGGTCCATCACCGGCCCCTTGACCTCGCTCAGATGCAGCTTGATCCGCTGTGCCTGCAGGCTGCGGTTGATCTCGATCAAGGCATAGAGTCCGGTGGTGTCGATGAGGCTGACCGCCGACATGACCAGGACCACATGGCGTGTGTGCAGACCCTGGGCTGCCCGTGCTTTCAGCAGGCTCTCGAGGTGGTCGAAGACGACACCGACGTTGCCGAAATACAGGTCGGCGTCAATACGCAGCATCAGCACTTCGGGCAGGGTGTCCACCTGATGCCGCTCGACATTACGGAAATGCTCGCTGCCGGGGATCCTGCCGATGACGGCGATATGCGGCCGGCTGGAACGCCAGATCAGAGTGGCGAGCGACAGCACGACACCGAGCATCACGCCCTCCTCGACGCCAAGCAGCACCACGCCGGCGCTGGTGGCCAGCAGCGCGCAGGCGTCGCTGCGATCGTAGCGCCAGGCGTCCCGTAACGTCGTCAAATCGATCATGCCGAGCACCGGGAGAATGATCGTCGCCGCCAGCGCCGGCAATGGCAGCAGCGACACCCAGGGGGTCGGTACCCACAGCACAACCACGATCAGGCCAGCCGAAATCACGCTGGCCAACGGTGTGTTGGCGCCTGCCGAGTAATTCACCGCCGACCGCGAAATGCTGCCCGTCACCGGAAAGCCGCCCGACACGGCGCTGGCCAGATTGGCGGCGCCGAGCCCCAGCAACTCGTGGTTGGTCAGGATCCTTTCGCCGCGCTTGAGCGCCAGCGATTGCGCCGCTGACTGACTTGAGAGAAAGATCATGAAAGCGACCAGCAAGGCCGGCACCAGCAAGGACCGCCAATGTTCGGCCGACAGCATCAGTCGGATTGCGGGCATGCCCGATGGAATCTCGCCCACCACCTTCACCCCGAACTGCACCAGATCCAGCACGCCCACCGCAGCCGTTGCGACGACCAACACCACTACCGGCGCCAGCCTGGAAACCATGTCCGCCACTCTCCTGGGCAGCCCCAGAGCACCCAGCCCGCGTACCAGATATTGTTGCGCCAGCCACAAGGCCAGCAGCGAACTCAGGCCGACTATCGCGCTGGGCAGATGACTGGCTGCCAACGGGCCGCCGAGAAGCGGTTCGATTTGACCGCCGGTGATCAACAGGGACGCCCCGGTGATAAATCCGCTCATCACCGGCCGACTGAGGAAACCAGCGAGAAAGCCGAGCCTGAGCATCCCGCATAGAAACAGCACCACGCCGGCAATCAGCGCCAACTGACCGGCCAGAACCACACTCAGGGCCGACCCGGGTGGCGCCAGGGCGGCCAGCGCCGTGCCCGTCATCAGCGAGGTGATGGCCATCGGCCCCACGGATTGAACCATGCTGCTGCCGAACAACGCATAGGCGATGGCTGGGAGGATACTGGCATACAGCCCGTTCACCGGCGGCAGGCCGGCGAGCATGGCATAGGCCATGCCCTGGGGAAGCAGCATCAGTGCGACGATGACACCCGCAGAGACGTCGCCGGCCAGCCACTCAGGTCGATAGTGCTTCAGCCAGGGAAGCATCGTCGCTCTCCCTCTTGATCAATATAAAGCGTCACCGGGATCGGGTGCGAGCGCCTTTCATTTTCTTGACGTTTTCGTCCTGAGTGTCTTTTTTCGCCGTTGGCCTGTTCGTTCTATCCGCTTGATCGAGCCACAGCAAGGTGTCGATATAAGAGACGAACCGGTTGAGATAATCAGGCGAGATATCGCGCATCAAGGCGAGCGAACGAAGCATCAGCAGATGAGAATTGAGCGGACCGGCATGATCTGGAGCTTGCTCGATGGCTTGCTTGACATGCCTATGGACGCTGAGTTGCGACCAGTTGTTTCTGAAATAGCGTATGGTTTTGAGCTCGGCACGAGGGGCGATATCTTCCGCCAGGCCACCATCAGCATCTTCCGGCGAATGCTGTGCGATATGGCGTACCAGGTCCGCCAAAGAAACACGGCGGTCATTTGTCTCCCGATGGTTGGCGAATCGGTTGACTCCGCTGAAATCACCCGCGGCAAAAAGCCGCTGCAGATCGTCGGCAGCATCGTGATGCTGCTCCGCCATACGCGCGATCGTCTTCCTGGCAGCGTCCTGCGCCCGTTCGAGGCGTTCCCCATACGCCGCCAGCGCTGCCTTCAGCTTGCCATCGAGAATACGTCTGACATCTCCCTGGTGCTCGCGCACCCGTCTGGCCAGCGCTTCAATGAAATGGAAGCGCACGGGATCCAGTCGATCTGCACCCCGCATGCGCAACGAAGCGATCTCCAGACCATCATCAATAACCTGATCGACAGATGATGCTGGGAGTCCGTTGCGACGGGATTCAATCATGGGCCGGCATTGTTGCATTCGCGGATTTCGGTACTGGTGCCATTTCAACTCGCCGATTCCGAGATCGTCCCCTATCATCGGCATTGGATGCCACCGGCTGCTCCATACCGAAAGCCGCGGCGAAAACCAGAGATGACGGTATGCCCTCGTCGATCAGCGCACGGGTAACCGTCAACGCCCGTTGGGCAGATAATTCCCAATTGTCGGCGAAGCGATTATTGCCTGGCTGAATCGGTTCATCGTCCGTAAACCCGCTGACCATCAACAATTCATCACGCTCACCAAGATAGACGCGCAGCGGCGCTACCAGACTCTTCAGGAGTAACCGACCATCGGGTTGCAGTTGCGCCGAGTTCAACGAGAACAATACGCTGCCGCTGATGCCGATGCGCCCGTTGTTCAAGGTGACCCGCCCTGCCGCCAGCGGAATGGCCAGGGCTTTTTCCAGTGCCATGCGGCGGCGCTCTTCCATCTGCCGCTTTTGCACTTCGGCTTCCAGATGGGTCGCCAACTCCAGTTGGATCCCCAGAACGCCAACCAGAATCAGCACGCAAGCACCCAACAAGCCCGACATTAGATCGCCAAAGACGGCCCATACCGGTGCGGTCTGCTCAATACCGGCGTCACTGTCATCCATTAGTTCACCTGATCAGCAGTCGCCGCTTGTTTGTCCAGGAGTTGACGCAGCGCCTCAACGACGTCCTTTTGCGAGAGGATACTCAGATCAATGACTTCGCGAGCCTGCGCCACGTAATAGGCAAGTTGCTCGTCACTTCTTGCGGTCGATTTGTTCATCGAGGCTTCAATGCTTTGCAGATTCTCGATCAGTTTCTCGTTGGCATCACTGAACAACTGCACGGCAAAACCGAATGCTTCGCTCAGGCTCGATACCTCGATGGCACTGCCGGCAAGCTGCGCTGCAATGTCGGAAAGCCTGGCCGATTCTGCGCTGACCTGCTCGGCTAACTGGCTGCCGGCATTACCGAGCAGCACCGTGGAAGACGTCACCAGCGAATCGATTTTCTCCCGCTGCTCGGCAGACGCATGATTGATCGTAACGAGCAGCGAATTGAGTGATTCCATGATGCGACTGCGTTCTTCGAGCAGTTGGTTATCCCTTGCGAGGCTGTTGGTCATTTCCTGGCGTAATGCGCCTATCACTTCGGCGGCGGCACGTGGCGCTTCCGAAGCCGATGCGATGAGCTGCGTCATGGGATCAGTGAGCGCGGCACCCAGCGTTGTCAAATGACTGGTCAGTGCCGCTTGCAGGTCGGCCAGGTGTTCGACGGCGGCGTTGCCACGCAGCGCTTCCTGATCCCGGAGGGCGCCCAGTTCGGTACGCCACAGGCTGGCCATTTGCTCCATGCGCTCGCCATGCTGTGTGGTCCAGTCCGATTCAGCGGCGATGCGGGAACGTACCAGGTCCTCGGCGCAACGCAGGAGTTGTGCTGTGCCGTCAATGGTCTTGCTGGCATTGGCTTGCGCCTGTTCGGTGATGTCACGCGCGGTCTTGTCCAGCGTCGCACAGATTCGCTGCTGCTGCGCAAGCGCTTGCGCGCCGGCATGATGCCATTCGCTCTGGAGCGACGCCGCCATCGCTGCCAGCGATTGCGTCCACGCCTCCAGTCGCTGTCGATCCCCGGATACCTGATTCGCCAACGAGGTGGACAACGCCTCGCCAACAGAGGCCAGAAGGGATCCCGAGCCCTGCTCGAATGTCGCGTTGAACGCGGCCAATGACCGCTCCATGCCATTGACCAGACCTTCGCTCGTGCTTTGGTGCTTGGCCAGCACCGTCGTCCACGTATCCGCAACGCTGTTGGCCATATCGCCAAAGCGCGCCGAAAACCCGTCCAGTTGCATTTGCGTCGAATCGATCATTCTTTCGTGCATCAGCTTCGCTTCACGAGCAATCCCGGTCATCGCGGCGGCAACCGCCGGTTTGATATGCTCACCAGCGGCCTGCGCGCTTTCAATCAGGCTGTCCTTCAGGGTTTTTTCAACCGAGCCTGCCAGATTGGTATAAACGACTTTGACCTCGCGGTGAAAGCTTTCCTGATTGCCGAGCAATCGCGCATTCAACTGCTGTTCCCGATGCTCCATCCGCTCCATCATCGCCTGCAATTTGTCGACCAGTTCCGGCAAGGCCTGGGCTTGCATCTGGAGGGCCTTGAAGGTTTCCCGGCGCTGCTGGGCAAGCGAAAAGTCGCGCAATACGGTCGCGCTTCTGGTGTCCAGCAGTTGCGCGGTCAGCATTCTTTCGCGTCGGCTCAGGGCCGATATCAGGCCCAGCATTGCCGAGGCGGCAACACCCGCCACCGAAGTACCAAACGCCAGCCCCAATCCCTTGATCGGCGCCGCCAGTGCAGACCGGATTGCCGGCAGGTCGGTGGTGTCTTCCAGCGCGAATGCGGCACCATTGAGGGTGACGACCATGCCCAGAAACGTGCCCAGCATCCCCAGCATCACCAGCAGCCCCACCAGATAAGGGGTCAGTGCGGGGCCGGGCAGACCGATACGTTCACCTTCGATGCGCAAACGCACGGCGTTCTGTAGCGACGGATGCAGGCGGTCGAGCCAATCGGCCAGATTCGACAATTGCTCGGGAATCGCCGCCAGAGCCACTGCCAACGTTGAAGTCGCGCGACGAAACTCGAGTATTTCAAACGCGCCGAACAAATAGACCGCGCCAATGATCACCGTCATGACCAACGCCAGCGTATTCGAACCGATAAACCCAACGCCAACCCAACCCACAATCGCGGCTCCCAACAGGAAGGCCAGTGCGCAACCACTTCTATTCATTTCTGCTTGTTTGCCTCGTTCCTCAATGCTTCAATGAGCCCTGCCGTCGGCTGCAACCGTAGTTCCAATTCGGCGAGCAGCACCCCTTGCAATTCTTTGCAGAAGTCCGCCAGACCCTCCCCTGGCCGCCTCCTCAAGGCGGGAGCATCCGCCTGCCGAGTGCCGACGGGCGGCTGTGGATGCGCCTTGAGCAGTTGCTCAAAACGTTTTTCGAGCAGCAAGGGCACCGTCGAGAGCAATTGGCGCTCACGAACACACAGGATCCTGTCCAGAGCTTCATCCAGGGCTGCCAACTGCTTAAGCGCCGTCGAAGCCCTCGAAAGGGCTTGTCGAACACGGGTACGCAATGAGCGAATGCTCAATTCCATCGCGCCTTGATGGGCAACATAGAATCGACGATACGGCTCGTAGGCAACCACCACTTCAATACCCACGCCGGGCTTCGGCGTGGGCAATCTTGTGCGTGCCTCGCCCATGTTGGCCGAACAGCTCTTCGTGATCGAATCCACCAAGGCCGTTCTTGTCCGAACGAATTCTTCTTCTACGGCAACACCGACGACAGATTGAACCCCGGGTTGCGCTGCTGACGAACTCGCGGCGCGGGCGTTGTGCGCCGCATGGAGCGTGATGGCGTCAGAAAAATCGAGCCATTGCCCCAGTCTTTCTGCAAAGACTGGCTTCGACTCGGCGGCCTCGACGAGGCACGGGTCAGCGAGAATACGAATGAGGTTTGAATCGTGAAACTTCACTCCAGATTCTGCACCTGTTCCCGCATCTGCTCAATCAGCAGCTTGAACTCTATGGCTGTCTGCGAAATCTCCGCAACCAGCGACTTGGAACCGAGAGTGTTGGCTTCGCGGTTGAGCTCCTGCATCAGGAAATCAAGGCGCTTGCCACTCGCCCCCCCGGCCCGCAGGACGCGTTCGACTTCATCGAGATGGGTGAGCAACCGCGCCAGTTCTTCGGCAACGTCGATCCGCGCGGCGAATACGGCCACTTCCTGACGGATACGTTCGTCGTCGACCACCTGCACGGCGTCGAGCAGGCGTTGCCTCAGTCTTTCGTTGAAAGCCGCCTGCGCCGCCGGGATGCGCGGCTCGACATCGCGCGCCAACGCCCGCATGCGAGCCACACGCTCCAGAATCACGCCCGCGAGTTTCTCCCCCTCGCGCGCCCTGCTGGCCATGAAATCGTCGAGGGACTCGCCGGCAAGCGCCAGACAAGCCGGGACTGCAGTCTCGACATCGATGCTGTCGTCGCCGAAGATACCCGGCCAGCGCAGCACATCGTTGACCGTCAGCGAAGCGGCGAGCGGCAGGACGTTCCGGATCTGCGCATCGAAGTTACTGAGCCGTTCGAGCAGGCCGACGTTTACATTCAGTTGTTCCGCCTGTGCGGTCGCGGGAATGAAACTGACCCGGCATTCGAGCTTGCCTCGACCAAGCCGCGCGCCAATCAATTCGCGCAGTTGCGGTTCGACGATACGCAATTCGTCACATACCCGAAAGTGGTAATCGAGGTAGCGAGAATTGACGCTCTTCAACTCGATGTGCAAGGCACCGCCCTTGACGGCGCGCGTCCTGGCGGCATAGCCGGTCATGCTGTAAATCATCGAAATCCTGACATATTGACGATTGTGCATCAGTTGCCGGCTTTACAGTCCACCCCGAAAAACCGGACAATGCCTGAAACCCTGAATGATAGCCCTGACACGGATGGCGCAACAAGCGAACTACCCCCTCCCCGCCGGTTTCCGGATCGACGAATATTGCATTGAGCATCAGCTCTCGCTGGGTGGGTTTTCGATCGTCTACGTCGCGACCGACGCCCATGGGCAGCGTGTGGCCATCAAGGAGTACCTGCCGAATACGCTGGCCTTGCGTAGTGAAGGGCAGACCGCGCCGATCATCACCGAAGATCATCTGCCTGCCTTTCGCTACGGTATGAAGTGTTTTTTCGAGGAAGGACGGGCGCTGGCCGGCCTTTCCCATCCCAACGTGATTCGGGTGCTGAACTTCTTCCGTGCCAACGACACCGTTTACATGGTGATGGAATATGAACATGGCCGCACCCTGCAGGAGCTGATCCAGAAAAACAGGCCGGGGGTAACGGAAAACTTCATTCGCAACATCTTTACCAAGATGCTCAACGGTCTGCGCGAAGTGCATTCGCACCGATTGCTGCATCTTGACCTCAAACCATCGAACATCTACATGCGCAATAACCACATGCCGGTGCTGATCGATTTCGGCGCGGCCCGCCAGACGCTGGCTTGCGACACACCGATGCTCAAGCCGATGTATACCCCGGGCTTCGCGTCGCCCGAGCACTATCATCAGCGCGAGTTGCTGGGCCCCTGGAGCGACATCTACAGCGTCGGCGCCTCGATGTATGCCTGCATTTCGGGCAACACGCCACAACCGGCCGACAACCGCCTCGACAAGGACCGACTGGTACCGGCCATGGTCCGCTGGGAAGGACAATACTCGGACCAGTTGCTCGAAACGATCGACTGGTGCCTGTGCCTGAACCACCGCTACCGGCCGCAGAGCGTTTTTGCCCTGCAGAAGGCACTGACCGAAGCCGTCGTCCCGCCAACACCCTCCCCCACAGAACCCAAGGAAACCTGGTTAGACCAGGTCGTCAGCAAATTCAAGAAAACCAGGGACGCATGAAATTCACCATCTACCAGGAAAGTCGGACCGGCAAGCGCGCCAACAACGAAGACCGACTGGCCTACTGCTATTCCCGAGAAGCCTTGCTGATGGTTGTCGCAGACGGCATGGGCGGTCACTACTACGGTGAAGTTGCCGCCCAGATCGCCGTGCAGACGCTGACCGAAGCTTTCCCGCAAGCCTTCAAGCGCAAGGTACTCGACCCCTTCATGTTCCTGCAGGAGAACATGCTCAACGCCCACCGTGGCATTCTCGACTTTGCCGGCAAGCACCATCTCCTGGACTCACCACGCACCACCTGCGTCGCCTGCATCGTGCAGAACAGCGTGGCGTACTGGGCGCATGCCGGCGATTCTCGCCTGTATCTCCTGCGCAATGGCAAAGTCCTGACCCAGACCAGGGATCACTCGCGTGTACGGATGTTGGTCGACCAGGGAAAGATCAGTGAAGCTGAGGTGACCGGTCACCCCGACCGCAACAAGATCTACGGGTGTCTGGGCGGTCAGCAGGCACCGCAGATCGAGTATTCGCGCAAGACAACGCTGGAGACGGGAGACGTCTTGCTGCTGTGCACCGACGGCGCCTGGAGCGTTCTGCCTGGCGACAGCATGGCTGCCGCGCTGAAGACCGCCGACCTGATGCGTGCAGTTCCCGCGCTGCTTGATCAGGCGGAAGAACGCGGCGGCCCGCATGCGGACAATCTGTCGATGATCGCGGTGCGCTGGGGAGACACCTACCTCGATGAAAGCAGCAGTTCCAGCAGCCTGATCTCGACGAAAACCATGGCTCGCGACACGGTGATGACCAAACTCGACGAGTTCGGTCGTCACCCGACGCGCAAAAGCGAACTCACCGACCAGGAAATCGAGCTAGCCATCGAAGAAATCCGCTCGACCATCCAGAAATACTCCAAATAGGGATCCACATGCGTCCAGGCAACCGTGAACCATCGCAGTTGCGTCAGGTCCGGATGACGCGCCGCTTTACGTGCCACGCCGAAGGCTCGGTACTGATCGAAATCGGCAACACCCGCGTGCTCTGCACGGCCAGCGTCGAGGAATTCGTGCCAGCCTTTCTGCGCGGCAGCGGACAGGGCTGGGTGACGGCCGAATACGGCATGCTGCCGCGCTCGACGCACACGCGCACCGGGCGCGAGGCGGCCAAAGGCAAGCAGACCGGCCGCACCCAGGAAATCCAGCGCCTGATCGGTCGCGCCCTGCGTGCCGTGACCGACCTCAAGGCATTGGGCGAACGCCAGATCACGCTCGACTGCGACGTCCTGCAAGCCGACGGCGGCACCCGCTGCGCCGCGATCACCGGCGCCTGGGTGGCACTCAACGACGCCTGCGAGCACTTGCTCGGCAAACGCAAGATCCCTGCACACCCCGTCCGCGATCAGGTCGCCGCAGTGTCGGTGGGAATCTATCAGGGGTTGGCTGTGCTTGACCTCGACTACGCCGAAGACGCCCACTGCGATACGGACATGAACGTGGTGATGACCGGCCGGCGGGGAATCGTCGAACTGCAGGGAACCGCCGAAGGCGAACCCTTTACGCGTACGCAAATGAACCAGTTGCTGGACCTGGCAGAAGCCGGCATCGGCGAACTGCTGGCCCACCAGAAGACGGCCCTGACCCTATGAAACTCGTTCTCGCTTCCAACAACGCCAAGAAACTGAAAGAACTCGATGCGATTCTCGCGCCGCTGGGCTGGGAACTTGTTCCCCAGGGCCAGCTTGGCGTTCCCGAGGCCGAGGAGCCGCACTGTACCTTCGTCGAGAATGCGCTGACCAAGGCGCGGCACGCGTCCCGGCTGAGCGGCCTGCCGGCCCTCGCCGACGACTCGGGTCTGTGTGTCGACGCCTTCGGCGGCGCCCCCGGGGTGTTATCCGCACGCTACGCGGGCGAGCCGAAATCCGATGCCCGCAACAACCAGAAGCTGCTCGTCGAACTGGGTGAAAGCGACAGGCGCACGGCCCGTTTCGTTTCGGTGATCGTTTTCGTTCGCCACGCCGACGACCCGCAGCCGATCATTGCCGAGGGCGAATGGCACGGCGAGATTCTCACGGCGGCGCGCGGTGACGACGGCTTTGGCTACGATCCTCTGTTCTACATTCGCGAGCTCGACAAGAGCGCGGCGGAACTCGACGCTGCGGAGAAGAATCGTCGCTCGCATCGTGGCCAGGCACTCTCCCGTCTCGTCGAGCGCCTGCAAGCACGGCCCTGATGCCGGATCGACAGGGCCGACGAATCATCGCGCTGCGACCGCAACACCCATCGGGATCAGCGGGGCGCGGCGAAAGGCAATTCAAAGCCCAGCCACCGCTGTCGCTCTACGTCCACATTCCGTGGTGCGTACGAAAATGCCCCTACTGCGACTTCAACTCGCATGCGCTGACAGGCGACCAGAGTGCCGTCGAAGGTGCCAGCGCAATCCCGGAAGGCCAGTACGTGGCCGCCCTGATCGCCGACCTCGAAGCCGCACTGCCCCTGGTCTGGGGCCGCCGTATCGACAGCGTCTTTTTCGGTGGCGGGACACCCAGCCTGCTCTCTGGCGAGAGACTGGACGAGCTTCTCGCCGCCGTGCGCAGCCGGCTACCATTGCTGCCCAGCGCCGAAATCACGCTGGAAGCCAATCCGGGAACCGTTGAGTCCGAAAAATTCGCGGCTTTTCGGGCCGCCGGGGTGAACCGCCTGTCGCTGGGGATTCAGAGTTTCAACCCGCGTCACCTCAAGGCACTCGGTCGCATCCACGACGATCACCAGGCGCGGCGAGCGATCGAGATTGCCGCCCGTCACTTCGACAATTTCAATCTCGACCTGATGTACGGACTACCGGGCCAGACGCTGCCCGAGGCCCTCGACGATCTTGACGCGGCGCTCGCGTTCGCCCCACCACACCTGTCGTGCTACCAACTGGGGATCGAAGCGAACACCGCATTTGCCGCCAGACCACCGGAACTGCCCGACCCCGACCTGTGCGCGGACATGCAGGATGCCATCGAGGCGCGGCTGGCGAGCGCGGGTTACCTGCATTACGAAACCTCGGCGTTCGCGCAAGTCGGCAGGCAGTGCCAGCACAACCTCAACTACTGGCAGTTCGGCGATTATCTGGGAATCGGCGCGGGGGCACACGGCAAGCTGACGCTGCACGATCGCCTGCTGCGCCAGATGCGCTGGAAGCGACCCGAGCAGTATCTTGCCAAGGCTGCCGCGGGAACCCCGGTGCAGGACGAATTTGCCGTCCCCAGCGCCGATCTGCCTTTCGAGTTCATGCTCAACGCCCTGCGCCTGATTCAGGGTTTCGACGCGCAATTGTTCGAATCACGCACCTCGCTGCCGCTGTTCAGCATCGAGCACATCCTGCGCCAGGCTCAGGCGGACGGCCTGATCGAGCGCGCCGGGCAACGCATTGCGCCCAGCGATCGTGGCCGCCGCTTTCTCAATCGGCTGCTGCAGCGCTTCCTTGCAGACCGCGACTGACCAGGAATCAGCGCAACCGCCGCTGCGGCTACGGCTTCATCGCTTCGACCACCTGATAGAGTTGCTGCCGGAGTCCGTCGGCGGGCTGCCCCTGCGCCTCGGCGAGGCGAATCTGACGCAGCAAATCCGCGGCCTGTGCGGTCGCCAGGCTGCGCGTTTGCGCCGCGGCGTTGCGGCTCGGCGTCTTCACGGCAGCGCTGCCGGGTAGTGGCGCGACGTCGGGCCCGGCCGGGCTGCCACCCACCAGTAACTGCGCACGCTCGGCCCCGGGCTGCGAACGGCGTGCGGTAATGACCATCGATCGCGGTTGATACGGGCGCGGCATCGGGCGCTGCACCACCGGCCCCGAGCTGCCGCGCCGCAGTTCATTGACCGCGGCGAGAAGTTTCTTGTGCAAGTCCTCGCTCGGACGGCCTTCGGCTTCAGCCGCGCGGATTTCCTTCAGGATCGCGTCGATCGCGCTGGGCACCGCCGCCGAGCGGATCGCGTCGCCGAAGTTCTCCTTCGGCACCTTGACCGCGATCGCGAACTCCTCCGGCGACGAAATCATCTTTGCCAGCCGCAAGTGGTCGTAGCGCATCGCCATGGTCAGCGCCGTATCGCCCCAGTCGCTCTGCGCCTTGGGATTGGCGCCCGCCTCAAGCAGGGTCCGCGCCAGACCGTCGCGACCTTCGCGCGCGGCCAGCATCAACGGCGTCGAGCCGTTCGGAGAACGCGCATTGACGTTGGCACCGCGCGCCATCAGATCATTGACCACCTGTTCGTGCCCGTTGAACACCGCGTAGTGCAGCGCGCCCCATTGTTTGCCCTCACGCTCCAGCGGCGCCCCACGCTCCAGGAGCCACTTGACGGCGTCCAGATGTCCGCCCCAGGCCGCCAGCTGCAGGGGCTGCTCGCCGTTGCGGTTGCTGCGCCGGATGTCGGCACCGCGTTCGACGAACAGCGCCATCATTTCGATGTTGCCATACCAGGCGGCGACCATCAGCCCGGTGCCGATCTGTGCCGCCTGGTACTCGGGGTTCAGTCCGTCGTCAAGCCAGCGTTTGACGGTGCGCAGGTCACCTCGCTCGACGGCATAACCGAAGGTGATCGGATCCGGTGCCGGCGCGTCTGCCGACGCCGGACCAACCAGCAAACAACACACGAGCAACATCACGCCGCCAAATCTGCCTATCAATAGACTCATTCCGTCCTCCGTCCAGACCCGACCCGGCCTGCCGAGTCGCATCGCCGTGCCCTGGCGCACGGTTTTGGTTCACAATGTCACGCCCATGCCGTTACGCCTGATCCTCGCCCTCGCGCTTTCGCTCGCCCTGCACGCCGGCCTGCTGCTTCCGGACGTCTTTGGCCCGCACACCCCGCCACAGCGGTCGGTGCTGGCGGCTTCGCTGCAGCTGTCGCACGGCCCGCAAGAACCCGACCGCGACGAGACCCTGCTGAAAAACACGCTACTGACCGAGAAGGCACCGGTCAAAGCGCCACCAGCTCCCCCGCCCGCAGCCCACGCCGGGCCAGCGCCCGGCAAAGCCGCGACCAAGCGGCAACTCGACGCAGTACAGCGCAAGCTGGCGCAGCATCAGTACTATCCGCCCGAAGCCATCGCCCGCGGCATCGAAGGCGATGGCAGCCTGCTGCTGACGCTGGCCGAAGACGGCAGCATCAGCGAGGTCAGCATCGCCGTCAGCAGCGGCCATCCGATTCTCGACAAGGCCGCAGTCAGAGCGGCATACGCGATGGCCAGGGTTAACTGGGCGCATTCACGCGAACTGATCCTGCCTTTCGTCTTCCGGCTGGAGTGAATCCTGGCGTCTGCGAAAGACCAGATCCCATACCCCATGCCCCAGCCGCAGGCCACGCTGCTCAAACTTGGTCAAGGGGCGATACGCGGGGCGAGGCGCGTAGTCCGGCGCCGTGTTCTGTAGCCGCGGTTCTGCCGCAAGCACGGCCAGCATCTGTTGAGCGTAGTCTTCCCAGTCGGTGGCGCAGTGGATATAGCCATCCGGCTGCAGGCGGCTGGCCAGCAGCGCCACAAAGGGTGGCTGCAACAGGCGACGCTTGTGATGCCGCTTCTTCGGCCAGGGATCGGGAAAGAAGACGTGCACGCCGGCCAGCGAAGCGGGCGAGATCATGTCGCGCACGACTTCGACCGCATCGTGTTGAACAATGCGCAGATTGTGCAAAGCCCGCTCGGCGACCAGCTTGCACAGGCTGCCGACGCCGGGCGTGTGCACTTCGATACCGAGATAGTCGCGCTCGGGATGCAGTGCCGCGATCGCCGCCGAGGTCTCACCCATGCCGAAGCCGATTTCCAGAATGCGCGGCGCGGCGCGCCCAAACAAGGTCTCGAAATCGACACGCTGCGCAACGTACGCGACGCCGATCTTCGCCATCATGTCTTCGTGATAACGCTGCTGGGCGTTCGAGACACGACCCTGGCGACGCACGAAACTGCGGATGTGCGCCGCCCGCCCTGGCGTGTACGCCGTCTCCTGCCCGGCCACGCCTACGAACCGATCAGGCCGGTCGTCGGCGACGAGGGGTCCGCGGAGTAGAACTTGCGCGGCATGCGCCCGGCGAGAAAGGCTTCGCGCCCCGCCTCGACCGCCTTCTTCATCGCGCTGGCCATCAGCACGGGATCGCGGGCATGCGCGATCGCGGTGTTCATCAGTACGCCGTCGCACCCGAGTTCCATGGCGATCGCCGCATCCGACGCGGTGCCGACGCCGGCATCGACCAACACCGGCACCTTGGCGTTATCGATGATCAGGCGCAGATTCCAGGGATTGACGATGCCCATCCCGGAACCGATCAGCGAAGCCAGCGGCATCACCGCGACGCAGCCGATCTCCTCCAGCATCCTGGCCTGGATCGGGTCGTCGGCACAGTAGACCATCACCTCGAAGCCTTCACGGACCAGCGTTTCCGCCGCCTTGAGCGTTTCCGGCATGTTCGGAAAAAGGTTGTTCGGATCACCCAGAACTTCGAGCTTGCACAACGCGTGCCCGTCGAGCAGTTCGCGCGCCAGACGCAAGGTCCGCACCGCGTCCGCCGCGGTGTAACAGCCGGCGGTATTCGGCAGGATGGTGAATTGCGACGGCGGCAATACCTCGAGCAGGTTCGGCTCGCCGGCATCCTGACCGATGTTGGTGCGGCGAATGGCAACGGTGACGATCTCTGCGCCGGAAGCATCGATTGCCGCCCGCGTTGCCGTGAAATCCGGGTATTTGCCGGTACCGACGAGCAGACGGGAACGATAGGTCCTGCCGGCAACGGTCAGGTGGTGTGGGGAAGATGGCATGTGTCTTTCGCTTTTCGGCTTGTCAATGAGGCTCAGCCGCCACCGACGGCAACGACGATCTCGATCCGGTCACCCTCGGCAAGCATCGTTTCACCATGCCGACCGCGTGCGACGATCTCCCCGTTGCGCTCGACAGCGATCCGCTTGCCGACATGATTCAGCGCCATTACCAGATCGGCGACCGTCAGCGGCGAGGGAAATTGGCGGCTCTCGCCGTTGATCAGGAGTTCCATGGGAGGAGAATTCTAGCACGCCGCGACAGGACCACCGGGTGCGCGTAAACCGCAAAGCAACAAGCTGCGCAGGACTCAAGATCCGACTGGGCGGCGCGGAAAGGTATCGTCATGATTTGCACGAGTCGGCTTATGGTGAACAAGGCTTGCAACAACGGGCGCACTTGGTGCGATGTTACAATTGCCTGATCTCACTGTAGCTAGGGATTGGCCATGTATCCGCAGCGCATGCACCTTCTCCTGGGCGGCGGTATGCTTGCCTGGGCTTTACTACTCGCGCAGGCAGCCGCTGCAGCGAGCGCCGACGCAGTCGTCGACGCGGTGCAGATGCCGGCCTGGGTCGAGCGGCAGGGTAATCGCGAGGCGCTGCAGCCGGGCCTCGTGCTGCGGAATCGCGATCACGTGCTTACCGGGCCCGATGGCCGCGTGCGGATTCGCCTGGGCGATGGCAGCGTGCTCCGCCTGGGGGCAGAAACCCGCCTTGACCTGAATGCGCTCGGCATCCGCGAAAGCGTGTTTACCGCCGCCTTCGATGTCCCCCAGGGTGCGGTGCGCTTCAGCACGAGCACCGCCGCGCAGTCGCATCACCAGCGTGCGGTCAATCTGCGCGTGGGGACCATCACCGCCGGCATTCGCGGCACCGACGTGTGGGGCAAAGCCGACTCGGCTGGGGACCGCATCTGCCTTCTGGAGGGCAGCATCACGGTGGTCCACCCGGATGAGGAAGCGCAGCAGATCAGCGAGGCTTCAAGCTGCTATCAAGCCGCGAAGGAAAGCGCAGCGACCGCCAATGAAACCGTCACGGCAGCGCAACTCTCCTGGTGGACACAACAGACCGAAATGCAGAGTGCGCCAGCACGGGCCAGCAGCCCGGTCATGCGCGGAGGAAAATGGACGATCGAACTGGCGACACTGGATAGCGAAACGGCGGCGCTGTCACTGTACGACCGCGCACGCGCCGCCGGCTACCAGGTGCGCATCAGGCCGCAGGCACTTTCCGGCGGGGGATATGCGTATGCGGTCCGTCTCGGCCAGTCGATGAACCGGCCCGACGCGGCGGCACTCGCGGAACAGGTTTCGCAGTCACTGCAGATCCCCTCGCCGTTCGTGGTGCGCCACTGAGTGTGCCGTCGACGCTCGAGGTCGCCGCGGTAGCCTTCAGACAGCGTGCCGCTGTACGCCGAAGAGGTTGCTCAAATTGGTTTGCCACAATCGCACGACATTCTCTGCGGTGATCAGATTCAGTTTCGAGATCCGGTTCTGGTGGCGCCACAGCCAGGAAACACAGTTCCTGCTGCCGACCGACTGGCGTACCACGCAGCGGCTACCCTCGGCTTCGGCAAAATCGATAAAACGCTCGACAGCCAGACGGTAATACTCCGAACTGTTGCAGCAACCGGTCATGACCTGCGCTTCCCCGGCGGCGCGACGCCACAGCTTGAGTGCAAGTTCTTCGCTGATGCCGGTCTTGTAGGCAATCCACGGCAATATTTTTGGTGCTTTCATGCTAGTGCTCCTGAGATGCTGGCGAAGCCAGGCACTGTAACCAGCCGGATGAAACCTCGTTGGCGGGATTTTGTTGCAGTGCAGCATCATTATAGGGAATATCCGGTGGAAAAGTTAGGGTTTTCCTCTAAATTTTCTCCTTCCAGCCGGTGAAGAGGACGCCACTTCCGATCGCAGCCGACAAACCCGCGGCACGGTTTCCAGGCCCGCCCTGCGCGATCGAGCCATCCTTGATTTAACTGCAAGTAGCCTAACAGCGCAGCACAACAACTACCGTGAGCGAATCCACAGAAACCGGGAGTCTCGCTGGCGAGAGCACGCGCATGACCAACAGCAGTTCGACCGACTGGTGGGCAAGTATTACCCCGGGATCCGCCGCGACTTTCCCAGGTTCTTTTCCAAACACCACTGACTGCCGAGCATGTCGCTTTATCACCGCTTCCGACTGCTCTGGCCGCTGATCGTTGGCGTCGGCCTTGCCGCCTGCACGGCGATTGTCCTGTAGAGCCTGCATTCGTCGCAGACACAACTGCGAGCCGCCAGCGAAGCACGCCTGGTCGCCGATAGCGGACGCCGCGCCGCTGCAGTTGCGGACTTTGCGGGCGAGAGGCGGCAAGCGGCAGCCGAACTGGCCGGCAGCCATGAGATGGAGGCGTATCCGGTCAATCGGGCGCTCGAAATGTCCCTGCAATATGGCCTGGGCGCCAGTCTCGATGCCATTGAGCAGCGCTTTCGACGGCAGATCGAACAGAAGTCCCTGCGCGAGCAGGCGATCTACCGGCAGATCGTCTTGCTTGGCGAAGTCGGATTGATCCTGGCCACAGCAGGCAAGGCTGCGCCGGCCAAACCGGGGCCGTCACTGCCCGCGCCAGCGCCCTACCTGCGGGTGGACGCGCGCAATGGACTGATCGTCGCCAGTTCACCGGTCGTTTACAAGGGCGTTTTCCAAGGCACGGTGCTGACCGTCAGTGACCTGCGTCTGTTGTCGCTGCTGCTCATCGGTCGCCGCGGCAATGGCGACACCGTCCTCGACAATCTGCTCTGCGACCGGGCCGCGGCCAAAGGCCTGCAGTGAATCGGCGCTATCGATCCGCGGCTCGCCAGGCTGGTGGTGATCGGTGATCCTCTGCGTCTGCAACAGGTGCTGCTCAATCTGGTGGGCAATGCCCTCAAGTTCACCGCGCACGGCAGTGTCACTCTGAGCGTGCAGGTCGCGCGCGAGACCGACCAGGAGCTGGATATCCGCTGCACGGTTCGGGATACCGGAGTCGGCATCGGAGATGAAGCCCTGGACCACGCGCTGGTGCTGATGGACATACAGATGCCTGAAATGGATGGCATCGAGGCCACGCGGCGAATCCGGCAGATACCCGACCGTGAACCCCTGTCGATCATCGCCATGACTGCCAACGCCCTGGCCGAGGAGAGTTCGCGCTGCCTGGCGACAGGCATGAATGATTTCATCAGCAAGCCGGTCGAGCCTGAGCTACTTTTCGTGACCTTGCTCGGCTGGCTCGACAAGGGGTCAGTAACTCGCTACGCTGCAGGAAGCCAGGAAATCTCTTGAACGACAAAGCTGGCCAGTGCCAGGACTGCAGCGAATCGATCAGCCAGGACCGATGACCATGCCGATGGCAGCGCGGATGTCTTGCGTACTCGCCGGTCGAATCAGACGCGTGACTTCCTGTCCGTGCGCCATGAGCACCAGTGTCGGCCACAGCTTGACGCGAAATGAGCGGCCCAGGGCGCGCCCCGGACCGTCCTCGATCCTGATATGCCGCAGATCCGGGAAGCCGGCCAAAGCGTTGGCAAGCAGGGGCTGCGCCGCAAGACAGTGGCCACACCAGGGTGTCCCGAACTCGATGAGCAGGTTGCCCGGCATCGCGTCAATCTCCGACCGAGAGGGTTCGGGCCGGGTGTAGAGGTCATTCATCATGCGTTCCTGAACATTGAGGTGCCTACGGAAGTGCCGCCGTCGCCAGAGGCCCCGCACCCGGTAAGCCGGCACCGGGCTGGACGTTGCCAGCCTGGCCCGCGGCCGAGGTGCGTCCGGCTCAGCCGGAAAGGCTTTGCTGCCCGGCCCCAGGCCGCCCGATCGCGTGGTACTCGATCCCCTGGCCACGTACCAGAGCAGGGTCGAAAAGGTTGCGGCCATCGAAGATCAGGGCTTCCTTGAGCAGCACGCGCATCTGCTCGAAATCCGGGCTCTTGAACTCGCGCCATTCGGTCGCGATCAGCAACGCATCCGCATCGCGCAACGCATCGGCCTGATTGCCGGCGAAGTTGAGACCGGGGAGATCGCCGAACACCCGCCGCGCCTCGTCCATGGCCACGGGGTCGTAGGCCTGGATCGCGGCGCCGCGGCGCAGGAGTTCGTGGACGATCACCCGACTCGGCGCCTCCCGCATGTCGTCGGTGTTCGGCTTGAAGGCCAGTCCCCAAAGGGCGAACGTGCGTCCCTGCAGTTCCTCCCCGAAGCGGGCGACCACTTTGTCGACCAACACCTGCTTCTGGGCCTCGTTGGCGGCCTCCACGGCCACCAGCACGCCGAGATTGACACTCGTTTCGTGACCGGCGCGAATCAGGGCTTTCACATCCTTGGGGAAACACGAGCCACCATAGCCGGTGCCGGCGTAGAGAAAGTGCGTGCCGATGCGCGGGTCGCTGCCGATACCGTGACGCACTAGTTCGATGTCTGCCCCGACGCGCTCCGCCAGGTGAGCGAGTTCGTTCATGAAACTGATGCGCGTCGCCAGCATGGCGTTGGCTGCGTACTTGGTCAGTTCGGCACTGCGCGTATCCATCAGTTGCAGCTTGTCGCGGTTGCGCGAAAATGGCGCGTAGATCGCACGCATCAACAGCGTCGCGCGTTCATCGTCGGCGCCGACGATGATCCGGTCGGGGCGCATGAAGTCGTCGACCGCGGCACCCTCCTTCAGGAATTCGGGGTTGCTGACCACCGCAAATTCCATACTCAGGCCGCGTTCGGTCAGCGCCTCGTGCACCGCGGCGCGCACCCGGTCGGCGGTGCCCACCGGCACCGTGCTCTTGTCGACGATGACCTTGTAGTCGGTCATGTGGCGTCCGATGCTGCGCGCCGCCGCCAGCACATACTGCAGATCGGCCGAGCCGTCCTCGTCGGGCGGCGTGCCGACGCCGATGAACTGCAGAGTGCCGTGATGCACCGCGGCGACCACATCGGTCGTGAACTGCAGGCGTCCAGCCGCAGCGTTGCGGCTCACCATCTGCTCCAGCCCCGGTTCATGGATCGGGATGCCGCCACTGTTGAGGATCTCGATCTTGCGTTCATCCACATCCAGGCACACCACATGGTTGCCCATTTCCGATAGACAGGCGCCGGTGACCAGGCCGACGTAGCCGGTGCCGATGACGGTAACTTTCATATGACGGAACTTTCCTTTCAGACCTTGTAATAATGGCGATACCAGTCGACGAAGCGCGCGATGCCTTCCGGCAGCGGCGTACTCGGTGCAAAGTCGACCCACTGCGCCAGCGCGGACGTGTCGGCGTAGGTCGCCGCTACGTCGCCCGGCTGCATTGGCAGCATCCGTTTCTCCGCTACGCGCCCCAGTCGCTGCTCGATGCAGGCGATGAAGCTCAGCAAGGGCACGGGCTGATGATTGCCGATGTTGAATACCCGGTACGGGGCGTCACTCGTGGCCGGGTCAGGATTTTCGGCAGTGTACGCGGGATCTGCCTCAGGCACACGATCATTGACGCGCAGCACCGCTTCGACGATGTCATCGACGTAGGTGAAGTCGCGCTGCATCTGGCCGTGATTGAAAACATCGATTGGGCGCCCGGCGAGGATCGCGCGGGTAAACAGGAAGGGCGCCATGTCCGGCCGACCCCAGGGACCGTAAACAGTGAAGAAGCGCAGGCCGGTGGTCGGCAAGCGGTAGAGATGGCTATAGGTGTGCGCCATCAACTCGTTGGCTTTCTTCGTCGCTGCATACAGGCTGACCGGGTGATCGACGTTGTCGTGTTCGGCGAAGGGCATCTGCCTGTTGCCGCCATAGACGCTCGAACTCGACGCGTAGACCAGGTGTTGCACGCCGCTGTGTCGGCAGCCCTCAAGCACATTCACGAAGCCCACCAGATTGCTGTCGACGTAGGCGTTGGGATTGAGCAGCGAGTAGCGCACGCCGGCCTGCGCCGCGAGGTGGATCACGCGCGCAAAACCTTCCTCGGCAAACAGCGTCGCCATCGCCGGGCGGTCGGCGATGTCCATTTCGATGAACCGGAAATCGCCCTGCCCGGCGAGTACCGCCAGGCGTGCATGCTTGAGGCTGACCTCATAGTAGTCGTTGAGATTGTCGATGCCCACGACGCTGTCGCCGCGCCGCAGCAGGCTCTGCACCGTGTGCATGCCGATGAAGCCGGCGGCGCCGGTGACGAGAATTTTCAAGTGTGCTGACTCCGGAAATCAGGCTGCCAGGCGGCCATGTTGCGGTGGATGGTGTCGATCGTCTTCGGTTGCAGCCCCTTGAACTGCAGGTGTTGTACGTGCAGGTAGTTGCGGGCAAACGTTGCTTCCGGCGATATGCTCATCGTAAGATGATTACCCGTTGCCTCAGGGGAGATCCTCTCGTTCCAAGGAAAGTCTTGTTGGCATCCGACTTTGCCGCCCTTGCTTCTTCCGCGTAGCGGCTTCGTCAAAATCTCGTAAGATAACATACTTGTACAAGCAATCATTGACTTGGATCTGGTGGCTTGGTGTACGTCAGTCTGGGCCAGCAATGCTTACGCCTTCGGTTCAGGATTTCGGACGGCGGCCGGCAATTCGCGTGGGCCACACGCCCACTTTCCGGAAAACCCTTCGATAGGGCTGGATCACCGATGAAAATCGCTACCTGGAACGTCAATTCCCTCAAGGTTCGGCTTCCACAACTGCTTGCCTGGGTCGCGGCTGAGCAACCAGACATCGTTTGCCTGCAGGAAACGAAGCTTGATGATCCGCATTTTCCGAAGGAGGAAATCGAGGCTGCGGGCTATCATGTGGTTTTTTCCGGACAGAAGACCTACAACGGCGTTGCCCTGCTGGCAAAGGAATGCCCAACCGATATCGTCTACGGCAACCCGCTGTACCCGGACCAACAGAAGCGCCTCCTTGCCGCCACAGTCCGCGGAGTCTGCGTCGTCTGCGCGTATGTCCCCAACGGGCAGGCGATCGGCAGCGACAAATATGCTTACAAGCTCGAGTGGCTGGATGGACTCGCCCGGCGGATCGCGGATGCACTCGCGCTCAATCCGCGAGTGGCCCTGGCCGGCGATTTCAACATCGCACCAGAGGATCGGGACGTCCACGACCCGCTCGCCTGGGCAGGACAAATTCTGTGTTCAGCGCCGGAGCGTGCAGCATTCCAGCGCTTGCTGGCTCTCGGCCTGAAAGACAGCTTCCGCCTTTTCGAGCAGCCCGCGAAGAGTTTCTCGTGGTGGGACTACCGTATGCTCGGTTTCCAGAAGAACCAGGGGCTGCGGATCGACCACATCCTGCTTTCCGAAGCGCTCGCCGAGCGCTGCACGGCGGCCGGTATCAGCCGCGAGTTACGCAAGCTGGAGCGGCCCTCCGACCATGCGCCGGTGACCGCAGAAATCGCCGAGTGATGGACACGCTTCAAGACGAACTCCCGCAAACGCTGCTGGCACTCTACCCGCCGCTGCACTCCCTGTCGGTGGAGCAACTGGCGGCCGTCTGCCGGGCGACGGCCTTGCTCCAGCTGCCAGCCGGCGCCCAAGTATTCGCCGAGCGGCAGAACTGCCTGGGATTCCCGCTGATACTCGCAGGCACGATCAAGGTGGTGAAGAGTACGGCCAGCGGCCGCGAACTGCTGCTCTACCGCGTTGAGCCTGGCGAGTCGTGCATCATCACATCGAGTTGCCTGCTTGCACGCAGCCCCTACTCGGCACGAGGCATAGCCGAAACGCCACTTTCGCTATTGCTGCTACCGACCGCGATGTTCGACAGACTGATCGACGACAATCGTGCCTTTCGCGACTTCGTTTTCCACCTTTTTGGCGAACGTATCGCCGAGTTGATGGAACTGGTCGAGGAGGTTGCTTTTCAACGTCTCGACCAGCGCCTGGCCAAACTGCTGCTGGCCAAGGCTGGGACCATCCATGCCACCCATCAGCATCTGGCCGAAGAACTCGGCAGCGTGCGGGAGATTGTCAGCCGCTTGCTCAAGGGCTTCGCAGCGCAGGGACTGGTCATGCTCGCCCGTGAACAGATTACCGTGATCGACCGGACGGGATTGCAGCAAGTGGCGGAAATCAATCGCTGAGGCGACTGGAGTCTGTGTGACCTGAGTTACATACACGGCGGCGGCAGGTGCGTAGTCTGCCATCGTCACTCACAAACTCTAATGGAGCCCATCATGAAAACAAACGTCGGTGGTATCGACAAGATCCTGCGGATCGTCGTCGGCATCGCGCTCATCGCCATGGCCGCCCTTGGCGTCGTTGGCGCCTGGGGCTGGATCGGTGTGGTGCCACTGCTGACCGGCCTGTTCGGCGTCTGCCCGGCTTACTCGCTGCTCGGCATGAACACCTGCCCGATCAGGAAACAGGGCTAGCTTCCAGGGCAACCAGCCAACGGCGTGCCACTGCGGGACGCCGTTTTTATTTCAGGCCATTGCATTGACCAGGCGGATATAGTCATCGACCGAGAGATCCTCGGCACGGCAGGTCGGCGAAACGCCGAGCGCCTCCAGACGAGCTTCATCGAGTAAACCCCGCAGGCTGTTGCGCAGCATCTTGCGCCGCTGTGCGAAGGCCGCCGAAACCAGCGCAGCGAACTGCTTTTCGTCGTGCGCTGACAATTCCGCTGCTGGCCGGGGAATCAGGCGAACCACAGCCGAGTGCACCCTGGGGACAGGATTGAATGCCTCCGGTGGCACATCGAGCAGCCGGTCCATGACGAAGCGGTATTGCAGCATCACCGAAAGGCGCCCGAACTCGCTGTGTCCTGGTAGCGCAACCATCCGCTCGACAACTTCCTTCTGCAGCATGAAATGCATGTCGCATACGCAGTGGGCAAAACCTGCCAGGTGGAAAAGCAGCGGCGTCGAGATGTTGTACGGAAGATTGCCGACAACTCGCAGGCCGGATCCGGCGTCTCTGGACAACTGGCCAAAATCGAAGACCAGGGCATCACCCGCGTGCACGGTCAGTTTCTCTGGCGAAAACCCCTGCCGGAGCCGAGCGATGATGTCACGGTCAATCTCGACGACCTGCAGGCGTTCGAGGCGCCTCAACAGCGGAGTGGTCAAGGCACCCAGACCAGGGCCAATCTCGACCAGCAAGTCATCCCGACGCACGGTGAGCAAATCGACGATTTCGGCAATGATCTGTTGATCGACCAGGAAGTGCTGGCCAAAGCGCTTGCGCGCGAGGTGCGGTCGCATGCGCTCAGCCTTGAAGGCTGCGACCTCGCTCGGCCATGGTGATGGCCTGCTCGATGGCCACGAACAGGCTGCCTGGGTCGGCCTGCCCGCTGCCCGCCAGTTCAAGCGCGGTGCCGTGGTCAACCGAGGTACGAATGATCGGCAGGCCCAGCGTGACGTTGATGCCATGCCCAAAACTCGCGTATTTGAGGGCAGTCAGGCCCTGATCATGGTACATCGCGAGCACACAATCGCCGCGTGCGAGGACTGACGGCGAGAACATGGTGTCGGCCGGTAGTGGCCCGAGCAGGGTCATCCCGAATTCCCTCCGCAGATGGTCAAGCACCGGGGAGATCACTTCGATTTCCTCTCTCCCCAGGTAGCCGCCCTCACCGGCGTGTGGATTGAGCCCGGCCACCAGGATGCGCGGCCGCGGGATGCCGTATTTGTGCCCCATCTCGTGATGCAGGATGCGTAGCGTCTCGTCGACCGCGGTGCGCGTCACCGCAGCCGGCACGTCCTTCAACGGCAGATGCGTGGTCACCAGGGCCACCCGCAAGCCACCGCCGGCCAGCATCATCACCACCCGATGGGTGCCCGTCCGCTCGGCCAGGTATTCGGTATGGCCGCTGAAGGGAATACCGGCATCGTTGATCACCCCCTTGTGCACCGGCGCCGTGACCATCGCGGCAAATTCTCCACTTTGGCAACCGGCCAGGGCTCGGTCGAGCAGGGCCAGCACATAAGGCGCATTGGCGGGGTCAAGGCAGCCTGGCCGGGCTACGACAGGCAATGGCAGGTGCAGCACGTCGAGAGTGCCTGGCTGCGCCGGCAGCGACGGATTCCAGTCGCGCAGACTGCCGGTCAGGTTCAACGCCGCGGCCCTTTCCGCAAGCAGCGAACGGTCCGCCAATACCACGATGCGTGCGCCAAAGCGCGGCGCGCTCGCGTCATCGAGGAGACGCAGGCAGATATCGGGGCCGATACCCGCCGGATCCCCGGTCGTGACGGCAATCGTCGGCAACAAGTCGCTCAACGTTCCTCCAGCCGAAGCTCGACGTAGGCCCGGTCGCGAGCCTGGCGCAGCCAGTCCTGATAGGCCTCGTCGCGTTTGCGTTCGCGCAAGGCCTGACGCGCCGCGGCGCGTTGGCGCTCGCTTGATACGTCCTGGACACGACGTTCGAGGACCTCGATCAAATGGAAACCGAACGGCGACTGGACCGGTTGACTGAGCTCTCCTGGAGCCAGGTGATTCATCGCTCGTTCGAACTCCGGAACGGTGTCGCCGGGGTAAATCCAGCCGAGATCCCCGCCTTTTGATGCCGATCCGTCCTGCGAGAAAAGCTTGGCCAGTTCGGCGAAGCTTTCGCCGTGCTTGACCCGTTCGCGCAGACCCTCCAGTTTATGTCGGGCCTCGGACTCCGACACCACTTCGTTAACCTTGATGAGGATATGCCGCGCGTGCGTTTGCTCGACGGCCTGTGCGGCGGCGCCGCCGCGTTTGGCCAGCAGCTTGATCAAATGGAAACCGTTCGAACTGCGCAGAACCGGCGAGACCTCGCCGACCTTCAGCGTCACCCCGACCTCGGCGAACATGGCCGGCAACCGGTCCAGCGAACGCCATCCCAGATTGCCGCCCTTCAGGCCGTCCGGGGCGTCCGAATAGGCCGCCGCGAGCTGCGCAAAATCCTCACCTTTGCTCAACCGCTCAAGGACCTGATCGGCCTTGGCACGCAGCTTCTGGATCTGTTCCGGACTCGCCGACTCGGGCGCACGCAACAGAATATGCGCAAGCTGGTACTCTTCCCCAGCGCTACCCAGGCCGGATGCACTGGTCAGGTAGTTGTCGATCTCGCCGTCGGAAATGAAGATCTTGCTCTCCACCTCACGCTCACGTACCCGGGCAATCGTCATTTCGGAACGAATCTCCTCGCGAAAGCTTGCAAAGGTGATGCCGTCCTTTTCCAGCGCTGCCCGAAACTGACTGAGCGACAGGTTGTTGCCCGCGGCAATGCGTTGCAGTGCCTGTTCAAGTTGTCCGTCGTCGACGCGCAAACCCATGTCGCGTGCCTGCTGCAACTGCACCTTGTCGATCACCAGGCGTTCGAGCATCTGTTTTTCCAGCACATCGCGCGGCGGTAGCGGCATCCCCTGACGCTGTAATTGCCCCAGCGCCGAGTCAAGACGCGAACGCAATTCGTAAAGGGTGATCACCTCGTCGTTGACCACGGCGACGATACGGTCAACGGGAATCGGCTGGGCCGGCGTCCGCGATTGCGCCGTCGCCAGTCCGACCAGGCAGGCAAAGAAAAGTATCGCGCGGAGTAGAAACGTCATGTCCTTTAACCTACCGTTCGGCCAGCGCCTGGTCGCTCAAAGCCGGACCCACCGCGTAGCCCGGGATCCGGCGTTGGAGAATACTCAGTGGATTCGAGCCAATGCTCGCGAAGCCATTCAATTCAAGTTGCACGAAGAACTGTGTCGTCGAGTTGTTCTGGGTGGTCTGAATCCGGTGGGCTACCGTACGTACTGCCCAGCAACCCGCGTTGTACTCCAGCCCGCCGATGATCTCGACCGGCAGGGAATTGGAAAACGAGTAGTTGTAACGGCCGACCGCCTGCCAGCGGGAGTTGATCGGCCACTGCCCGGAAAGGTCGACCTGATTGATCGGAATCGCCGCCTCGCTGTTGTAACTGTAGGTCGCATTGAGCACCTTGCCCGCCTCGTGCATGTAGCGCGCCCCGATCGCGTAGCGTTGAAACTGCTGGTCGCTGGGGTCGTACTGCAGAGCGGCGTCCGCGTACAGCCGGGGTAATATCTGGCCGCTGAAAGCGGCCAGGAAATCGGATCGGTCGCCTTTTTGCGGGGGCACACTGCCTGGTAGCGCCACCTTTTCGTCAGTGAAGTTGAACCGCTGCCCCACCATCGCGCGCATGATTTCGCTCCCGTTGGACGGGTCGATCAGCCGGGAACTTACGGCTGCGGTCAACTGGTTGGCATTGTTGATGCGATCCCATCCGGAAAACTGGTTGTCGGCAAAGATCTGCGCGAAATTGAAGTCCGCCAGACTGGTATCGAAGATCGGGATCTGGTTCTGGTTCTGGTATGGGATGTTCAGATAAAACAGGCGTGGCTCGAGAGTCTGCGTATAGTCCCGACCAAACCAGTTGCTCGGGCGCTCGAAGGTCATTCCCGAATCGACGCTGAAAATGGGCAGCGTGCGGCTGATCGAAGTATCGCCGACACTGCCCGAGCTCGGGTACGACAGGGCGTACCGGGTAAGATTGGCGGCCACCCGCGGAATCACGTACCACCCGGGAGTGACGTACGGCAAGGACACCTGCGGCTGCAGCACCATCCTCTGCCCTTCTACCATGCTGCCGTCGGGATGGGCAAAATAGGTGTACTGCCCGAAGAGTGCCGTGTCCGTGGAGTACAGATCGGGTTGCCGCGCGTTCAGGGTGATCTGGGGCAACAAACGATAGGGTTTGCTGACCGGATTCTTGGGGTCGGGTTGCAGCGTCTGGAAGGACTGTACGTTGGTGGTCACGTCCCACCATCCGCCGCCACCGTAAGATAGCAACCCCTGCTGCAGGAGTTGCGTCTTCGCGGTGCTGGTGATCTGGCTCGACAAATCGGTATAGTAGTAGTTGTCCGACACCCGGCTGTAATTGATGGCTCCGGAAAATCCATTCGACGAATTCTGGCTGTGCGTCAGCCCAAGACCCCAGCGATCGATATCCCTCAACCGGTCGTGCGGCAGGTACTCGACGGCAGCCTTGCCATTGTAGGTCCCCCCATAGGCCGTGTTCAGGTAGCGAAACTCGGTCCCGAGCTGCAAACCTCGCTTGCTGAGAATACGCGTGTCGAAGGTCGCATCCATGTTCGGCGCGATATTCCAGTAGTACGGCAGGACGAACTCGAACCCGTTGTCGCTGCTGGAACCGTAACTCGGCGTCAGGAAACCCGACTTGCGCTCGTTGTTGAGCGAAAATGATACCCACGGTGAATGGAGAATCGGCACCCCCATGAAGCGAACCGTGCCGTCGGTACCACTGGCAACGTCGTTATCGTAGTCCAGTTGCAGGTCGCCGACACTCAGATACCAATCGTCGTTACCGGGCTTGCACGTCGTGTAGGTGGCAGAAGTCAGACGCCGCTGATTTTCCCCTTCGAAATCGATGCGCTCCGCCTCACCCCGCCCCTCGGTCAACTCGTTTGCCGGTTTTTTTGCGGTCTTGACCATGGTCTGTCCCGGCTTGATGTTCAGCGCGCGCGGGGCTGCAAAACCGGTTGCCGACGCATTATCCGGGGGGTTTGCAGCCCAGAGCGCAGCCGCGGTGTCGTCCGTCGAAGTACGGGTCGGAGCCGACTGCCGTTTAACGAAGTACGAAGCCTGGTCGAAGAAACCGACCTGGTCTTCGAGCTTCAGGCGCGCCTTCGGGCCGGAAATCACGTCGTCATCCTGCTGCAGGCGAACGCTGCCGACGGCCTCGACCTCGTCATCCACCGGCCAGTAAGTCAGGCGATCAGCAGTCAACACCGTGCCTACCTTGCGTAACTCCGCCTCATCCTCGGCAAGCACCTCGCGGTCGACGACGCCGGAGATCCGCTGCGCGTTCAGGAATACCGGGCGCGGCACCTTGCTCTCGGTCTGGGGCGGCAGCATCGCCCTCGCCACACGCAAGGGCAACCCATCATCAGGTATGTTCGCCTCTTCGATCTCAAGGGGCGGCACCAACTGTGCGGCGCTCGATGGGATGGCAGCCCCCTGGGAGCTCTGTGCAGGAGCAGCAACGGCCGACGCCTTCTGGCGACCTGTTGCGACCGAATCGATGCGGGCACTTGCCGCCGGTGGCGGCGCTGCCTGCGACGGCGACGGGCCGAGCGGTTCCACATCCTGGCGCAGCGGCGGGCCCAGCGACGGCGCGGCGATTTCCTGCGCAACGGGGACAGGCGCCTTCGCCTGGCTCGGCAGGATTCTGCCCGGATCGGATTCAGTTGCGGACTTGGCGCTGTCGGCTACCGGAGGTTGGCTCTCCGGAGGTTGGCTCTCGATCGCCGGGATCGCCGATGGGGTAGTTTCTGCAGGCGACGCGGCCGGAGCCACCGGTGGCGACAGGCCGGCCGATCCTGGCGGCTCGCCTGCGGAGACAGCCCCCCCCCCTGCCGGAGTTAGCAGGACCGCCACCGCGTCGTCCGCCGAAACCTTGGCGGCCACAGAACCAGGCTCCTGCGCGGAGTTTCCGGGGACCGGCAGTGGTCTCGTCTCAACGACCGGTGCCGCCACTGGACGGGCCTCTACGGCCGGTTTTTCAGCAGCTACAGCAGCCGGCACCGGCTTCATTGGAGGCAAGCCAAGCAACACCGGGTCGACCCGGAAGGGTGCGGTACGCTGCCCCTGCGCCTGTACAGCGAAGCTGGCGCCAAAGGTGCCGACAACACTGCAGCAGAAGATCAGGGTCAGCGGCCTGCGCCGAGAAGGAAACGTCATTCCGGAGTGGTCAGTGAAAGATGCGGCAGTTTGTGGTCTCTGAGCGCGCTTTGCGGCGGCGGTCGGATGCTAGAATCCGGCCATTTTAGCATCATCGTCCAAGGAGAAGCGGCATGCCGCGTACCGCCCTGCTAAGCGACTGGATCCAGCAGATGTTTCGGCCGCAGTTCGGTGAGGAGGAGCTTCGCATCGAACCCGCTTCGGCCGATGCCAGCTTTCGGCGTTATTTTCGTGTCCATTTGCCGGACGAAACGACCAGAATCATTATGGATGCCCCGCCCGACAAGGAAGACTGCCGGCCCTTCGTCGACATTGCGGCGCTTTTTCAACAAGCGGGAGTGCATGTCCCCGAAGTTCTGGCGCAGGACCTTGAGCAGGGCTTTCTGCTGCTCTCGGATCTCGGCAGCACGACCTACCTGCAGGCGATGGCCGACAGGCGAGCGGCGCCACAGCTTTACCGCGACGCCAACAGCGCACTGCTGGCCCTGCAACTCGCCAGTCGTCCAGGGCTCCTTCCCGACTATGACCAGGCCTTGCTGCAGCGCGAACTCGCACTCTTCCCCGACTGGTATCTTGCGCGCCACCTCGGTCTGGTGCTCGACGATCGCATCCAGACTACGCTGCACGCCGTGTTTGCCGCACTCCTGGAAAACAATCTGGCGCAAGCGCCGGTCTTCGTGCATCGCGATTACCACTCCCGCAACCTGATGGTCATCGGTGACCGTTCTGCGCAATTCCCGACCAACCCCGGAGTCCTCGATTTTCAGGATGCGGTGTACGGTCCCGTGACCTACGACCTTGTTTCGCTCTATCGCGATGCCTATATCGAGTGGCCCGAGGACCAGGAACTGGACTATGTGATCCGCTACTGGGAAGCTGCCCGCCAGGCTGGCTTGCCGGTGCGCGCCGACTTTCACGATTTCTACCGCGATTACGAATGGATGGGCGCGCAGCGCCAGCTCAAGGTACTCGGCATCTTCGCACGCCTTTGCCACCGCGACGGCAAAAGCGACTACCTCAAGGACATGCCGCGCGTGCTCGGCTACCTCTGCCGCAGCTGCCAGCGCTACGCCGAGTTGCGACCGCTCGCGCGCCTGCTCGATACTCTCGGCGAGCGACAGAATCCCATCGGCTTCACCTTCTGATGAAGGCGATGATTCTCGCGGCCGGTCGTGGCGAACGCCTGCGACCACTGACCGACAGCACGCCAAAACCGTTGCTGCATGCCGGGGGCAAGGCGCTGATCGTCTGGCACCTGGAGCGACTGGCGGCAGCAGGCTGGCGCGAAGTGGTGATCAACCATGCTTATCTCGGCGAGCAGATCGAAGCGGCACTGGGCAACGGCGATTCGTTTGGCCTGCGCATCGCTTACTCGCCCGAGCCGCCCAGGGCTCTGGAGACCGCCGGCGGCATTGCTGCGGCGCTGCCCCTGCTGGGAGAGCACCCCTTCCTGACGGTCAACGGCGACATCTGGTGCGACTGGGATTTTTCGCGCGCGCGCGACGTGGCGCAGAGACTCGACGAACGCCTCGCGCACCTGGTTCTGGTAAGCAACCCGCCACATCATCCCGGCGGCGATTTCCGCCTTGCCGGCAAGAATGTGCAGCTTGCTGTCGGGGGGAGCAGCGACGCCCTGACCTACGCCGGCATCGGCGTCTTCCGGCCGGAGTTCTTTGCCGGCATTGCCCGCGGTACGGCGATGAAACTGCGCCCATTGCTCGACAATGGCATTGGCCTCGGAATGATCAGCGGTGAACGGCACGCCGGTTGCTGGGTCGACGTGGGGACGCCCGAACGTCTCGCCGCACTGGACAGGGAGCTTGCTCGCGCCACATGAATCACCAACCCTATTCTGACCGTCGCCAGCGCGTGCTGGCCCGCCTCGGCGACGGCATTGCCGTCATCCCGACGGCAGCCGAGCGCCTGCGCAACCGCGACTCGCACTATCCCTATCGATTCGACAGCTATTTCTGGTACCTGAGTGGCTTCCCGGAACCCGAAGCGGTGATCGTACTGGTCGGAGGCAAGGAACCAAAGGCGATTCTGTTCTGCCGAGAAAAGAACGAGGAACGCGAAACCTGGGATGGTTTCCGCTATGGGCCCGAAACGGCGGGAAACGCCTTCGGCTTTTGCGAAGCGCATCCGATTGCCAGCCTCGATCAGAAGCTGCCCGAGTTGATCGCCAACCGCAGCATACTCTGGCACTCGCTGGGCCACGATCCCGAATGGGACGGCCGGATCACCTGCGCCTTGAACGCGGTGCGCGCCGAGAGCCGCAGCGGCACCCGGGCGCCAGGCGAAATGCGTGACCTGCGCGGCCTGCTCGATCAGATGCGACTGACCAAGGATGCGCACGAAATCGAACTCATGCGCCACGCCGCAGAGATCGCCTCGGCCGGTCACGCCCGCGCCATGCGCGCCTGTCGGCCGGGCATGGCAGAGTACGAACTCGAAGCGGAACTCAGCTACGAGTTCCGTCGCCGAGGCGCCGACGGCCATGCGTACACCCCGATCGTCGCCGGCGGGGTCAATGCCTGTATCCTGCACTATGTCGAAAACAACCGCCTGCTGGCTGGTCATTCGCTGGTGCTGATCGACGCCGGCTGCGAACTCTCCGGCTACGCCTCGGACATCACCCGCACCTTCCCGGTCGGCGGCCGCTTCAGTCCGGAACAACGCGAGGTTTACGAGATCGTCCTCGCCGCGCAGGCGGCGGCGATTGCCGCAGTGCGTCCAGGCGCCTCGTTCATGGCCTATCACCAGGCGGCCCTGCGCGTCCTGACGCAAGGATTGATCGATCTCAAAGTGATCTCCGGCAGTGTCGACGGCGCCATTGAAAGCGAGGCGTACAAACCCTGGTACATGCACCGCACCGGTCACTGGCTGGGTCTCGACGTCCACGATGTTGGCGATTACCGCGCCGGCACAGCCGACGACGACTGGATCAGGCTGGAGCCTGGCATGGTGTTGACCGTCGAGCCCGGCCTTTACTTCCGTCCGGCAACGCCGGTGCCGATGCATCTGCACGGCATCGGCGTGCGCATCGAGGACGATGTGCTGGTCACCGCCGAGGGCTGCACGGTGTACACCAACGCGCCCAGAACAGTTGTCGAAATCGAAGAGGTAATGCGCCATGGCTGAGTCCGTCGACCGGATCGACATCGCCATCATCGGCGCCGGGCCGGTAGGCATGACCCTCGCCCTGGCGCTGGCCGACGGCCCGTACAAGGTGCTGCTGATCGACAGCCGCCAACGCGGTGCCTGGGCCGCTGACCCACGCGCTCTGGCCCTCTCGCATGGCACCCGACAGATGCTCGAGCATCTCGGCGCCTGGAACGCCAAGGCGGCCACGGCGATCGAGACCATCCACGTCTCGCAGCGCGGCGGTTTTGGCCGCACTCTCCTCATGGCCCGTGACTACGACATTCCCGCCCTGGGCTACGTGATGCGTTACCGTGAGCTCGCGGCCGCTCTCGATGCCCACCTTGACACGTCACGGCTGTTGAACGACTCGCCGCTGATCAATCTCCGCAGCAGCCGCGAGGACACCGGGATCAGACTCGCCAGCGGGACCAAGACACGGCGTTTCACTGCCCGCCTCGTCGTCCATGCCGAAGGCACACCCGGCAACGACGCCGAGATCACGGTGCGTGATTACCGGCAGCACGCCGTGGTCGCAGAAGTCCGTCCTGCCGGGGGACATGCGCATCGCGCATGGGAGCGCTTTACGCCCGACGGCCCGCTGGCCTTGCTGCCATTGGCGCAGGACTATTCGGTGGTGTTCTCGGTACCGCCGGATCAGGCAACGCAACTGCTGGAGACCGACGACGACCAATTCCTGGCCGCGCTGCACGCCCGCTTCGGCAGTCGCGTCAGGTTCACCGCCGCCGGTCCACGCGCCCGCTTCCCGCTGGCACTGCGTATTCGCCAACAACTCACGGCAACCCGCCAGGTATGGATCGGGAACGCCGCGCAAAGCCTGCACCCCGTGTCCGGGCAGGGCTTCAACCTCGGTTTGCGTGACGCCTGGGAACTCGCCCAGACCCTGCTCGCATCTGCCGGCGAGGACCCCGGCGACGATGCCATCCTGGCCGCCTACGCCCGCGGCCGCCAGCTCGACCGTGGCGGCAGCATGGCGTTTACCGATGGCCTGGTACGTATCTTTTCCAACGACCTGGCGCCACTGCGGTTCGCGCGCGGCCTGGGTCTGCTGACCCTGGACCTGTTGCCACCTTTACGCCACTTCGTCGCCCGACGCATGATCTGGGGAGCCAGGGCCTGGCCTTAGGCTCTCAAGCTGGCGCCGATGAATAAACTATGGGTATCAGCGTTGGTGCGACCAAGGAGGAGACGAAGCACTTTGGCACGGCGCACGTTCAAAAATAGGGATTACTATAGCGGCTAAGAGTACAGTTCTGGAAAGTACGGCATAGTGAAGCTAATATCCCATATGCCCAAGTTCAATGAGTGACCCAAGCCACACTGGTCTGGAGCTTGCCGCCAGAGGGCTGAACCGGATCGCAACCCGCGTCAGCTTATGCTATTGACACGCTGATGGCTGGTTTTGCCGTCATTTTGAGCCGTTGGCACCATCCATTGGTGCTGTAAGTGCATGATTCAATGGGTTGGGGTAGCTGCTCCATAATGCCGGAAAAGTAGGGGAAAGCATGGAAGTAAGGACACTTTGGGTCGTGATCCCCGCCTTCAATGAAGCGACCGTAATTGGTGATGTGATCAGCGGCTTGCGCGCCCGGTATCCCAACGTAGTCGTCGTCGATGACCGATCGGAAGACGACACTACCAATGTTGCTGTTGCGGCAGGAGCGGTGGTAATTCGGCACCCAATCAATCTAGGGCAAGGCGCTGCGCTGCAAACTGGAATCCGCTACGCACTCCAGCGAGGTGCCGATTGCATAGTGACTTTCGATGCTGACGGGCAACATCAGGTGGAGGACATAGGCGTCCTCCTCGATACCCACACTCGTACCAATGCGGATGTAGAGATCGGCAGCCGCTTCCTTGGAAGCGTTAAGAACCTACCGACGGCACGACGTGCGATTCTCAAAGCTGCGGTATTGTTCATGCGGATCACCAGTGGGGTAAAACTCACTGATGCACACAACGGGCTTCGCCTGCTCACGCGATCAGCTGCTCAGCGGCTGCGGATCACACAAAACCGAATGGCTCATGCCTCCGAGATCGTCCAGCAAATTCATGACCTGCGCCTCGCGGTGGCCGAAGCGCCGGTTACCATTGTTTATACCGAATATTCGCTCCGGAAGGGGCAAAAGCTTGGCAACGCCTTTAACATCCTGACTGAATTGTTTGTAGCGAGGTTGAACAAATGATTATCCAGGTCCTGCTGACTCTTGGGTTGCTCCTGTGCCTGCTTTATGCTTTCGTTCAGCGCCAGAAATCGCGCCTAGCAGCCTGTCGGACTTGGAGTAGGGGAAACTGCCAGATTTCACGATGCGGAATGAGCGGGCGGCATTTCGTCGTTTTTCCGGCCTTTTGTACGGTTTCCCCTCGTTTTTCCCTACTGCGGGCGC
>Ga0208938_1000105_pt1 | contig 87277 bp, 70 predicted proteins | sample AD_UKC125_MetaG_FD_184434 | JGI IMG/M metagenome (GOLD analysis project Ga0208938, IMG submission 184434) | Active sludge microbial communities of municipal wastewater-treating anaerobic digesters from USA - AD_UKC125_MetaG (SPAdes) (version 2) | ecosystem: Engineered > Bioreactor > Anaerobic >... | reverse complement strand
TGTACGAAAATTGGAGGAGTATTGAGAATGCAACAAAGTATCCTGATGTAATTGGTTGTAGTGCAGAAGGCCATGTAAGCCATGTTTTAAGCGAAAGACTTAGTAGCCGTCCAATGGGCTGGAGCTTAACAGGATCAGAGCAAATGAGCCGTTTAAGAGCTTTTATCTTTAACGGTGGCAACCTTTACGCAGCATTAAAGAAAACACATGACAACGAACCAGGAATCCCCGAGAAAACAGTAAAAAACATTCGTAAACGGGTTATGAAGAGCTTTGAAAACATAGGCAATATACCTGTTCTGCAGATGGCAGGCAGGACGAGCAGAGCTTATTTGATAATTAGAGGTATTCAACACGGAAGCTTAATGTATTGAGTAGGAGTTTGATATTTATTCCTACAAATTGTTGACGCTATCCGGGGTAACTAAGTATTTGCAAAACTTATTTATTTAAATATAATTTAATAAAGAGGATTTCTTCTGGAATAAAGTTAGTTTCCCGTCGACCTCCGATAGTGCAAAAACCCCGGGAGATCGACGGGAATGTAAAAATGCATTAAAGCCTTGTTGTTTCAGTGGTTACAGGAAAAATGAGCTGTTTTAAGGCAGGAAAATTTGAACAAAATCATTTTCTAAAAGCGTTGCTATATGCAAGGAGAATGGGTTTTTAGACTACCTATAAGGAATTGAAACAGGAATGCAGGCAGCGGCGCATCCCATTCGTTCATGTTTTTAGACTACCTATAAGGAATTGAAACTCAAACAACTGATGCGGAGGTAAAATGGCAAATTCTGTTTTTAGACTACCTATAAGGAATTGAAACCAGATAACAATATCAAACCCAACCTAATATAACCTAGTTTTTAGACTACCTATAAGGAATTGAAACTTTTCCTCCTCCAGACAGGCTGCCAGCAGGAGCAAAGTTTTTAGACTACCTATAAGGAATTGAAACACTGCCATATTTCATCATCCTTTCTTATCAAATTTCGTTTTTAGACTACCTATAAGGAATTGAAACCCGGCCGGCAATGTATCAGCGGGCATGTCATAGTGCGTTTTTAGACTACCTATAAGGAATTGAAACCTTATATCTACCCCAAGAGCTTTCGGACTTAAAGATGTGTTTTTAGACTACCTATAAGGAATTGAAACTAGAACAGCAATACAATCGGACACCAAACGAGTTTTTAGACTATTCAATCATGAGAACCCAGCAATTTCCTTTTACAATTATGCGAATACTTTTACGGTATTGGAATTAACTTGTCTCGTCGAACCAACCGAACCGATCGCTGGCGAGAGTCTTGCGGATGACGATTAGAGAAATGCCGGCTCTTAAGTTAGTTATAGAGTGTTCCCGCAATTAGTCGGAAAATGTTAATTTATAGCGGATATTATTGAAACCTGGAGCATCATATGGTAAAATTTTCACATACCATTTTCGGAGGTTTCAGATGAAAATAAACGAATATACAGTACATTTCGAAACACTGACACCTCTCAGGGCAGGAGATGCATGGTTTCAAAACAAGGCACCCCTTAAAGCTTCATCCATAATGGGAAGTCTGCGTTTCTGGTTTGAAGTTATCTGTTATTTTGGTGGAATAACCAAGAAGGAAGATTACACGATAAAGATAAAAAAGGGAAAATACAGTAATAAGGGCAGCAAAGCCAACTTCACTGGTGAAACAGAAATCGAGGTCATGTTGTTAGCTGACCTGAAATATAGAAAATTCAGCGAAAGACTGGTTGAACTCATTAAGAAAAATGAAGTCAAATCATCATCTGCAGACCTGGTAAATGAAGTCCTGGCAGAAATGGAAATCCCTCTTCCGGCTCGGGTCTTTGGCTGTACCGGCTGGTGCGGGATGATAGGGATCAGGAAAATCGAGTACGAGCGTAAAAACGGACTTAAACTGGATTCCAGGATAGGTATTTCAAAAGCAAATATATCCGACCCGGTCATTAGAAATGACGAATGTCCCAAACACAGCAATGAACGATACTCTGTGCACCGTTTCCCGGAATCTTTTTACGGCAGCTTTGACATTACCTTTACAACAGACAGTAATACGGCCCGCCGAATACTGTTCCCGCTGCTTAAATTTGTTGAACAGTACGGATATTTAGGCGGCGCGTGGAGCAAAGGATATGGCCGCGTCAAAGTGAACTTTGGGGACGACAACGGAGTATATGACAGGTTTTCAGATTATGCTGAGTTTACAGACAATCCGGTCAGCTTTGGCAAGATAATCAATAAAGTATCAGGGAAGGATGAACTGTTGTCAAACAAGACAGAAAGCAAAAACATCAGGTTATTGATCCTGGGTGCACAGGGAGCGGCTGACAGCGATGTAAAGGCTATTATGGAAAAACTGGTAAAGGAAAAAGTTTTTCTTCGAAAGGATGAAAGGGATAGAATCAGGCGTCACCTGGTCTTTGGCACAACAGGAGACCCGGAGGTACATGGCAGCAAGGTCCTGCCTTGGATACGCGAGACGGACCGGGAAAAAGCATGGTTGGAATATGGGTTTATTTCGATCGCCGATATCCTTCATCTTGGGGAAATGAGGAGCTGAAGACAGATGGATGGCAGGAGATACTTCGAGTATATACTGGCGGGAAACGTAAAACCGGAGGATTTGAAATACAGATCTGATTTAAGTGATTACTACAACTTTTGCAAACTATCTTCCAGATTGAATAACAAAGTAAAAGGCTTGTCACGCCTCAGGGAATCATTTACCGGAAGCAAACAACTGGTATTCACTCCTGTCAGCCGCCTGGCGCAAAACCGGGCAGGCATATTCAAGGATACCCGGGAAATGCAGAAGTATGTAAAAAAGCTGCCCCCCTGTTCTTTTGTGTTAACAGCCGATATTACCCTGGAATCCCCGTATTTCAGCCAGAATGATGAAGATTTTTACCTTCTGGACAACAACGTACTGAAGGAGCATGTCTTTAAGGTTCCAATGGCAACGGGCAGCAGTTGGAAAGGCGCCCTCGCCGCATCTGCGAAAAAGCTGGTAAAGGAAGATTTGGGCCGCTTCCCCGGTTTTGCGCGGATTTGGGGAACGGGTTCCAACGAATTCCGCGAATTGTTGGAAGCATTAAAGAAAAACAGAAAGGAAGATTTAACAGGCGCCGTTATTTCCTATGCTTTGTTCGGGCTTGGACTTGATTTGAAAAAAGAAGACCTGACCGCTATAAGAAAAGACCCGGCGGATTACATGAGAAAACTAGCAGCGGATGCCAACGTGTTTGCGCAGCCTCATAAGGGGAGAGCGATTTTTTATTCGACATTTTTCAATAAGTTATCATTCGAAGTTATAAATCCCCATGACAGACGGAGGCGGGCGGGAGCGAACCCGATAAATTACGAAGTGGTTCCTGCCGGAGCAATAGGGAAGCTCCAGGTGGTGTATATCCCGTATGATGCGGTTTTGTTGGACTTTGACACTTTGTGGAAACAGGCCGGGGAAGACCTGGGCTTCCTGTGCGAGGTTATTGAAAGGACCGCAAAAGAAGGCATAGGCGCAAAAACGAAACTCGGATGGGGCAGCTTTAGACTTTCGGAGAAAAAATTCTGCATTGCCGGCGGTACAATTATCAGCGTTGAGGGGTGGGATAAATGCTGAATCTTAAGGCATTGGAAAACCGCAGGATAGATATACTGAAAGCCGAAGTCGGAGCATTGCTTTTCAATATGGGAAAGACCCATGCGGGCTTTGGACCATGGAAGAGTTATATTGAAAGGAATTTTCCGGGAACGACTGTTGACAGGAAGTTCGGCAATTATAGTGCTTATTATGCGGAAAATCCGGCAATTTTCTTCAATGAACTGAAAGAGGTATCTGATCGACTGGAGCAGTTCTTCCGCCGTCTTGACGCAGTCTTGCCATCCAGGGATTCGGGTTTTCAGCAGATTCCTCTTATAGAAATAATGAAGGCGTCAAGGAGTATGACAGATTTATCCCGGAAGATTCTTTTTAGGGGCTGCGAAAACGTAAATTCCGGCATAGATAAAGGTACACCCCTGAAGCAAATGAATAAGATCTTTTTGGCCAATGCATTTGGCAAGTGTATAAAAGAGCTTTCGACCGATGATTTGGATGATAGAAGAAAAAGTTTCTGGACTGACTTAGATAATTTTATGGGAAATGATTATGACGATCCGGACTGGGAGGTTATAAGAAACTGGTTCATTGAAAACATAAAGACATGGTATTCCTCGATCCTGAGCGACAGCCGTTTACAGGCAAATGACGTCACTCTGTGGGATCAGGTCTATATGGTTGCCTCCATGTTCAAGGCAGTTCTTGCCGATATGTGCCTTATCAGCAGCGATGATCGAGGGCGGGAAAAAATAGGGAGATATTTTGATTTGCCTTCAGACATAAAGTGGAGGATCCTCGGCGTCCAGTACGACAAGCTCGGACTCGCTGAAAGAGGTTTCAGACCGGCACAGATAAAATGGTACCGGGATGCTGCGAATCGCATAGATGAAAGTATAAAAAAACTTATAGAAGTCCGGTATGCCCTGGGAAATGAGATTTATCGCGATGAAACGGGCATCTACTTCCTTGTCGGCGAGGACCTGGCCGGGGACGATCAGAACTACCTGGCGGAGCTTCATCCCGACCTCAGGGAAGTAAAAGAAAAAATACTCGATATTTTCAAAAAGAAACTTTACCAGCCAGGTAATGAGAGTTGCCGGGAGAATGAGAAGGAAGAAGCCCTGGAGCACGGTGAATTTTTCCCGTCGCTCTTCCTGACGAAGCCTTCGCGTGGCATGATGAACTTGATTTTTCTCCTCAGGGAAGCCATGAGCAATTTCCTCAGGCCGGACTACCCGAAAGACAGCTTTTACCTGGATGGTAAGGGCATGTCATACATTTGTCCCGTTTGCCGCAGGCGGGCTTTTTCAGCGTCTGACAGAAAAAACAGGTACGCTGAAGACATACCGGTTTGTAATGTGTGTTACAACAGGGCAAACAACAGGCTGGCTGACTGGATTAAAAGTCCGGATAAAGAAACCATATGGACAACCGAACTACAGGATAGAAACGGCCGGATAGCCCTTGTTTCATTGAAGTTTGATCTGAATGAATGGCTGAATGGCAACATGCTGAACAGTTTTCTTACTAACGAGGCCGATTATAAGAAACTCCTTGATGAGACAAAAGTGTTTTTCAGGACATTTTTTACCGGGGAGCCTGTTCTTGCTGACGACTATAACTGGTTATGTGAACTGGCAGACGAGATCAGTTATTTAGATGCGGAAGCGGGTAAAAAATGTGAAGATTTGAAGATAAAAGTCACTGAACTTAAAAATCTGGTTGAATACCTACGGAGCTTAGCATTTACAGAAATTAAATTAGGCGAAAGGATTAAAGGTAATGCTTTCAGAAATGCATCCAGCCTTCAGGCTAAGATGAATATAGCAGCAGAAAGTTATCCGGAAAATTCAAAGGAACGCAGGAACTATAATGAAGGCTATTTCGATGCTATAATTAAATTCATATATGACCACTTATTAGAAGAGCTAAGCAATTCGGAAAGAGATCTGCAAATCGTTATTGCCCCAAATAAAGGACTCATTAAGAGAGAGAACTATGAAAAATACGTTTCTTCACTCGATAGGCTGATTGCGGAAACTGACAATCTGAAAAAAGGCAGTTTTTCCATAATTGATTATTCAAAAGAATCCTTTTCCGGATGCAAAATACATGGCGAATCCTTTGACGATTGGATTCGGCAGGTGTTTTTCGGTTCGATAATGGGAAATGAATGGGAGGCCTTCGTAAGGAACAGCAGCCTGGGGAAAGTAATCGACTGGGACGCCCGGAAGATACTGTGGAAGGACTGGACAAGGGATGATATTGATTTATTCTCAGCATTGCTGCTCCAGTTCATACTCCGCAAAAACCCATCGCCTGCAAGGCTCCGCAGGATATGGGAAACAACGAAGGGATTTTTTATCGACATGGAAAAACGGATAACAGAACTGGCGGGAATGGAGGATACACGATGCAGGCGCCTGGTGTGGGATGATCCGCTGTACAATGGTGCCGGACTAGCATGCGGGGAAAATGAAAACTGTAAGCGAAATGGGGACATTGCATGGAACGATAAAGTCCATTTCCGCGAATACTGCGATGGTGAACTGCTATTTATAGCTGCGGAAGGCAAAATCTATATGATATCCCCTGCCCCGCAGGGTAAGGATGAGTTTGTGTTGAAGCCCTGTGACGATCCCACTTCCGGGGAATCTATCATGCTATTGAGACGTGATGCTGTCGTTCAGCCCTATGAACCGTATTTCTCCATAATCGATCCGACACCTGTCAGTTGGCAGTTTATTATCCCAGCTGAATACGTGCCGAACCTTATACGCAGCATAAGCAGCTTGTACATGGAGAATTTCAGGTTTGCATACGGAAAGCTGCGGCTGCATACCGGTATTGTGATACAGAATTACAGAAAGCCTTTGTACGTGGGCATAAAAGCTTTGAGGAAAATAAGGCACGACAACGTGGAAAAGGAGCACCTGCAGAAAGAGATCAGTGCAAGGTATCTGAAGCAGGTACTGGACAGACAGGGAATTGTACCGGACATCACCGGTTTTTCACCGGGCGTCCCGGAAGATCTGACTGACAGCCATGCAGCTTTGCCCGGCAGACCGGAAGCTTTGAGCACCGAGGATTCCGAGGGCGCCGGCAGGTTCTACCTGCTTTATGAAATGGCGGATGAAGCTGAGGGCTTGGACACGCATGCCGGTACATGTGCCGGACTGTACACCGGTGCATGTGCTGGTCTGGGCACCGATGCAAGTCCTGCAGAAAGTGCTGCCGATTATTACGATTTTTTCCTTAACCCGGAAAATTCCAGTCCGAGGCGACTGAGGTTCCTTTATGCTACCGGTGATGATGAAAAATTGCTTTATTATCCCAACACATTCGATTTCGAATTCATGGATACCAATACACGACGGAACGATATCTTTTACAGGCATGGCAAGCGCGTGCCTCCGCTGAAACGGAACCGGCCGTATACAATGGAAGAGGCCCAATTGATCGTGGATTTCGGGCAGTTTATAACAGGAGGGGAACAGGCTTCCGACAAGATTACCGCATCGCAGTTCCACAACTTCATATCAATGCTTTACGACAAGTATGAAAGATGGGAGATCGGCAACGATGAGCGTAACGCCGAAAGCTTCAGGCTTTTCCTGGTTTCACTGATCAGGAACACTTTCGGGAAAATCGTCGCGAAAAATGCCGGTTTCAGGGACAAGTTATTCAGTATGCTGAAGATTTCAGGTTTTGAGGACCTGAAGAGCAAAAACACAGATGAGACCAGGTGGATAGCCGTTCTGTTCTTTGATATTTTTGAATTCTGGCATAAAGCGCTCAAGCAACTGTAAATTGAGCAGTTGCAAACAGGTTTTATAAACCGGATTGCATTTCTTGATCGGATAAAAGTCTGGGAGGTATAGAAATGGGTGTATCAAGTATGAACCTGAAAACCTGGGCAATGGCAACTGACCCGGTATACATAGGGACCGGCGGCTATACCATAGGCAGGGTGGACAATACCATTGTACGGGATCCTGTCACGAGGATTCCCAAGATACCCGGCTCCAGCCTTGCCGGCACATGGAGGTACTACGTTGCATTATACCTGCAAAGCCAGTTCAGGGATGAATTCAGGGTTAGCCGTGCGGCAAGGAAAGTGGTCCCGGATATACATGGCTTATTCAGAACCAGTCATGAAAGCAAGAACGGAAACGTATATGAGGAGCAGAACATGGCCGATGCCCGTGAGGACGTGCAGGACAGGGATAACTGGATATTTTATAAAGGCAACCGGTATGCGGCAATAAAGTGCGCGGGCCAGGATGAATCCCCGCAGACAGGTACCTGCTCTGACGACAATATCAGTGAGACCGGGCATTGCGGATGCTGCATAGTATGCAAGGGGTTCGGCTATTCCAAGAATACTGAATCCTGGCAGGGCATGCTCTTTTTCAGCGACCTGAACATTCTGTTGTTCCCGGTTTACAGCCGGGTCGGGCCGAAGTGGATAACTTCTCCCATGATACTGCAGGATGCCGGCCTGTTGCCGGATGATGCTGACAGGTTCAGGGATGGTTTCGGTAACGGCGATACAATAATTCTGCATAAAAAAGCAACCAACAAGGATGAAGGCTGGTTCAACCTGGGATGGCTGAACCTGCCGTACAGGGCAGAAAATGAACTCCCGGGAGCAGGTTCATCGCCGGAATTCAAGGAGTTGCTGAATAAGTTCGGCATCGGCGTGAAAGATGTCTGCATCGTGTCGGACAGCCTGATTTCGCAGATTATCAACTCCAACCTTGAAGTACGGACTTCCGTATCCATAGACCCTATTACAGGCGCAGCGAAAGACAGAGCCCTGTTCACATCGGAGGCAATACCCCGGGCAACCGTTTTTTACGGGAGCATAAGGATTAACGATAAAAGCATGCTGGGCGGTGTTGATGAAAGGGTTAAGGACTTGCCTTCAGGTGATCAGTTGAAACAGGCTCTTGAGGGCACGGCTTTCTACTATGAGACGCTTGGAATTGGCGGTATGACAACAAGGGGATTCGGCAGGCTGAAGGTTTTATTGCGCTGAAACATCAGTAAAAGACCGGGACTTACCCTGGTGACATGCCGGAGCATTTTCCGGCTGACAGGGTGAGCTCAAGATTGTACAAGGCGGTGATTCCATGGGTAATAATCGCGAAATGCTGGACAGCGTCATATGCAAGACCGGAAGCAAAATCGCTGGTATGATTTTGGAAAGCAAAAAAATAAAAGCAAGCCAGCTCCAGAAGGCCCTGGGAGTTTTGTGCAATGACGGTGTCTATGCATACTATGTTTATGTCAAGTCAGAAAAACCCCTTTTTGATATCCTGATAAAGGAATTGAATGAGTTGATGCAATATACCGATATAAAGTTGAAGCAAAAGCAACCCGATGATCAAGGGCAGGGTTCCGGCCAATTCCCTGGTATCAGGGCTGAAAAACCAAGGGATGACGTGTACGACTATGAGGCTTATTTCATAAACTTAAGCAAGAATTTGAATGACCTCCTGTTTTTCAGGGAAATCCTTGAAGAAACGCTGGTATATGCCCGTTATCATCTCAAGGCGAAAGAAGCGGAATATGAAACAGGGGAACAGAATGGGGAAAGCTGAGATGAAATGGTACAGGCTTGTTTTCGAGCAGATTCAACCTATGCATATAAAAAAGTCCAGTTACGGCGTCATGGCTGAAACGGAACTGTTTATTCCTGGCCAGTCCATGTGGGGCGCGCTGACCAGGAGCTACAACCTATACTGTGGAGCCGGCCCGGACGAAAACCGGGACCTGTTTTCGGCGATAACCTGCTTTTATCCCTCATTTGACGGGGTAAGTATCCTTGCTCCTTCCTACAGGAACGGCATGCTTTTCCTTGGTGAAAACATAACGGAGGACGAATTCAGGTTTGCATATACCGATACCTTTGTTTCGACTGCGATAAGTCCCCTTACGGGATCGGCTGCCGATGAGTCACTGCACGAAACCGACATTCTGCTGCCCCGGCCTAAATATGAACTGGCTGACAAGGGCATTTGCAACAAGGCCAACCTGAAATGGATCGGCCTTTTGGGGCTTGGAGATGATGGCGGAAAGGCCGAAGGTTTTCTGAAGGAGAACGGTCTTGAAGTCCATATCGGAGGCGAAATCAGGTACGGACTTGGCCTGCTGGTTCTGAGGGAAGCGGCGGAATCTGACGTGTGGACGGTCAAAGAGTGGAACATAAATGAAGAAGGCAGGCTACATCTGGAAAACGGCAGGAATATTTTGCGAAACTTCCTGCAGATCGATTCCGGCGTGAACGATATGCTGAAATGGAAGGGTGCCGTCGTTCCGCTGGCTGAACTTGATTTCAGCCGTAATGAGCCGGTAATAACAGAGGCATGCCTGTACCTGAACACGGGAAGCAGTGTTTGCGTCGAAAACATGGACGACCTTGACATATCGGGGTTCAGGCTGTCGAAGGGGAAGCTTAAGCGCATAGAACGTGCATGCTGAAACGTATATGATATGACCGGTCGACTGTGCGAAGATAGCGCAAATAATCGGGGGTGATCATAATGATCATTGACAATGTGAAAAAACTGGATGAGCTTGATTCTGTTTTACGGCTGGCAAACAGCTGTTTCCAACTGCCGGAAAACGGTGAGTACAAGGTACAGCCGCGACTTCTGGACTGAGAAGATGAATGAGCAGAAACTTACCCCGCTAATGAGCAGCCTTGCGTGAATGCTTTTTTCAGCAATTTCTTCAATAAAACTTAAGATAGAATACAGAATAAGCGAGATGACTGCTATTATCGGATAGGTGTTGTTGTGCTTCAAAATGTCCACACTCCTTTTACTTTATTTTTGCGTTCAAGTACTGCTGTCCCCGTGATTTTTTGCTGGTTCCGGCCTTTGTAATCACACAGGCGCAGAAAAATGTTTGCTGCCCTGCCTGAGGTGCCATTTCGCGCCCCTGGCAATATAAGCGAAAAAGGTCCCCTGAAGCTACACTCTATTAGGTAAATATTCCAAAAGCTCAACTCTGGTTCCAAATTCAAATCAATACATACAGTTAAATTATACCATATAATTTTAGCATTTGTAATGGGTTTGCTTATTTATCTGTTATTTTTTATTTATCTGTTATTTTTTGATAAAGGGTTCAAAGTACTGCTGAAGGGCCTTGCCGACGAAAACTGTTAACGGCAGTCGGACAGGGTGACATGAAAGTGGTGCCAGGCACCACTTTTTATGTTATCATATACCCCAGAGAGCCATACGGGGGAGGATAACGCTGTGAGATTCATCTCGTGGAACATCGATTCGCTGAATGCGGCACTGACAGGCACTTCGGAGCGCAGCGAACTGTCGCGGAAGGTGTTGGATACTATCAGGGATCACGATCCTGATGTCATTGCCTTGCAGGAGACGAAGCTGCCTGGCGACGGGCCGTCAAAAAAGCACATGGAGTTCCTGGGGGAGAAGTTCCCGGATTACGCGATCGTGTGGAACAGTTCCGTCGAGCCGGCCAGAAAGAGCTATGCAGGCACGATGTTTTTATATAAGAATCATCTTGATCCGTCTGCTTCATTTCCGAAAATAGGGGCACCGGGCACGATGGATTATGAAGGGCGCATAATCACGCTGGAATTCGACTGTTTTTTCCTGACACAGGTCTACACGCCGAACGCGGGCGAGAACCTGAACCGCCTGGCCGACCGCCAGGTATGGGACGAAAAATTCGCCGATTATCTTACGTCGCTGGACAGAATAAAACCGGTGGTCGCGGCAGGGGATTTCAACGTGGCCCACAGAGAGCTGGATCTTGCCCATCCTGACAGCAACCGCCAGTCAGCCGGCTTTACCGACGAGGAACGCCAGGGCTTCAGCAATCTGCTTGCAAGAGGTTTTACTGACACGTTCAGATACATCCACGGTGATATCGCCGGAGTATATACATGGTGGTCCCAGATCGTCAGGACAAGCAAGATCAATAACTCCGGCTGGAGAATAGACTACTGGCTGGTCAGCAACAGGATCGCGGACAAGGTCATCAGATCGGAAGTGATCGATTCCGGTCCAAGGCAGGACCATGCCCCGATACTTCTTGATATAGAGCTTTAGTGTTTATAGCATGCAGAAGGATTTCGCAATAAATATGTGTCTATCTGGCATGTGTTTACCATAATCTGTATTGGAGACGGATCTTGTTGAGTAGCGATCCAGGTGCCTGGCACGGCATCCAGGTATTTGCTTCTGAGCTGCTGTGACAAATGGCGAAACTGAAAAACCTTCCGGTATACAGAATACCGGAAGGTTTTTTCAATAGAACCTTTCCCAAAGAACCGTTTCCAATGTCTCAAAAGACTGCCGCCATGCTTTAGCTGGCATTACCGGCGCCCTTAAGTCAACCTTACAAAACCTGCAGGCGATGCAAACGGGCCCGGGATGACACGAATGCCGCGATGGTTGCCGAAGTAGTCGGCGTCGAAGCGGATCGGTGTTCCGTCCGGATTTTCGAAGTATTGCTCCGGCTCGAAGGCTTTGCCGAGCACTTCGGTATTGATCATCCGGCTGCTGAAATCGCCGATGAAGTCGTATATGTTCGTTTCAAGGCAGTACTCGCCGTCTTTTTCCACCAGTTCAACTTTGACATCCTTGCCGGGGTTCTCGGCGGTGAGGCATTTCGTTTCCTTTTTCCAGGGCTTTGCGCCGCCAAGGTATACGTTGCCTTCGCTCCAGACCGGGAGGTGACCATCATGGGCTGGTGCCAGGCCCATCATGTCAGGCCGCTTCGTGAAGTCGAACTGAGCGATCCATTCTTCATAAGTCGGGTATTCGTCGAACACGTGCGTGCCGACCAGCCTGTTTTCCCGGTGAGCATGCGCATCCTGGCCGTCGTGCGCAGCATTATCCTCCACAGGCCACTTCTGGACGAAGATATTGTTGTAGAACCGGTCGTCGCCGTGCAGTATGGTCATGAAGCCCATCACTTCCGTGCGGTGAGGTATGTGATACGGCGTATAGCGCGGATGGGTCCCTCCGCCGACGCTGGTGAACGAGCCGCAGATAAGGTTGTGGACCATGGCCACTCCCTGGGTGGCACAGCGCAGACTGACGTCAGACAGCAGGATGTTGTTGTCGATCAGGGTCGGTCCGTGGCTGACCTCAACGAATATGTCCTGGGACATCATGCTGCCCGGCAGGAATTTCGCGTGCGGCGGACGCTGGTTGTCATGCAGCAGGTTCTGCGAAATGCGTGTGCCCTGGGCTTCCCAGTCGCACCAGATACCCATCGTGCAGTGATGGATATGGTTGCGGCGTATGGTCACGTCAATGGCCGCATGCAGCTTGATACCGGCGATCTCTGCTCCGCCGAGCTCCGACATGTTATTGATGTGGTGTATATGGTTGTCCTCGATGATGCTGAACACGGCACCCATGCGGCCGATGATCCCGCCCTGCTCGCAGTGGTGGATGTTGCAGCGGCGGACGATGTGGCTGCCTACTTTCTCTTTCAGCCATCCATGGTACTGGCCGCGGCAGACCGCGTCGCGTTCCATCTGGGTGGGGCTCTTTACATGCTTATGGGTGAAGTACTGCTCGTTGTCCGGATCGAGGTATTTGCCGAGTGATATGCCGGCGCACTTGCTGTGGTAGATCTCGCAGTCTTCGATGATCCATCCCTTGCTCCAGTGGGGGCCTATCATGCCGTCCTGGAAAGCTGCCGGCGGTGCCCATGTGGTGGCAGCCTTGGTGATCTTGAACCCTCTTACCGTGATGTACCCGACGCCGGTTTTCGAAGGCATGAAACACCTGCGGCGGACATTGATCTCCACGTTTTCCTTATTCGGGTCCAGCCCCTGGAAGTTGGCATAAATGACCGTTTCATCGTTCTCCGGATCCTGCTCTGTATACCACTTGTAAATGGATTCCTCCGGAGCCCAGCTGTGCTCGTAAACCTCGCCTTTGATGCACTCTTCCAGCGACGTGGCTTCGTACATAGCCCTGTCGTTCAGGTAAACGCAGCCTGTGTGCTTGTTCGGTTCTGCGAAATACCAGTCGCCGTAGACCAGTGTAGTATACGGGTTGTAGTCGCCGAAAGTGCTGTTGGGGATGCGGCAGACCCAGACATTTCCCTGGTAATGCTTCCAGGTCTTGACCTGTTCCGCGCCCGTGATCACTGCACCGAGGGGCGTTGTGCTGATATAGGTGATACGCGCGTCTTCGGTGCCGGAATTGGCCGGATCCACGTACTCCCGGTAGATCCCCGGTGCTACCAGCACTTCGTCGCCGGGAAGCGCCACTTTTGCTGCTTCACTGATCCTCTTGAATGGTCTTTCGATGGAACCGTCGCCGTCTCTTGGGGCATTTACGTCTACATAGTACTTCATGGTAACCTCCTGTGTCGGGATGTGCGTATTTTTGACAGGATACTGACCTGCTATAATCTATTATATGCCATGATCCGGCAAGTAACAAGACAAGGGCAGGACATGAAAACCGTCCCGGCATCATGATTTTCGTATCCCGACAGGACAGGAGGCAGGTAAGACGGACGGTTCCTGCGCCGGAGGCATGGCTGTGTCACGTATACAGCCACGATGTTTTACACATGTCTGAAACGACAGGCTCATGGCTGACGCCGCTGCATGACCTCGCCCCATTTGCCCAGCGCCTTGCCGGTCCAGGAAAAATAAGTCTGGCAGGTCGTCCTGACCGGGGCTATTGCCTGTATGCGCTCTTCGACACTTTTGCTCTCATCCGCGAGCTTTTCATCGACCAGGACATTCCGTATCCTGCATATGTACACTTCGCTGTCGTTAAGGGAGACAGTCTGCGAAACTTCAAGTTCGAAAGCAAGCGGGCTGCTGTCCAGGATCGGAACGTCCAGCACGGCACCTTTCGATGTCTCGAGCGGGATGCTCATTTTATCGGGCGAGTAGCCTTCCTTGTTCCCGAAGTAATCGGAAAGGGGAAGTATCGACTCGGTGACGAGATTTGCCGAGAATACGCCGGTCGCGCGGATCCTGTCCTTTGTCAGCTTATCTCCGCCAATGCAGGCCATCACGCCCAGCCCGGAGTCCCAGCAATAGCTGAACCAGCAGAACAGCCCGAAATTTGGCGTGCCGTCTTCCTTGTATGTGCCGTACAGGAAAAGTGTCTGGGGGCAGAAGTCGTTTGTGATGGGAGCGGATACCTTTTTCATTTTAAACACCTCCATGCCTTTATCTAACAGTATCACATGCTTTCAAGAACATATGAAGGATTCTTTAGTGCAAATATCGGTCAATAAACCAGTGTCGATATCGAAACGAGTCCGGGCTGCACATATGAGGATTTGATCGCCGTACTATAATTATACAGGAAAATCCAAAGACGTTGTTTTATTTTACATATTTTTTTTCATTGCTTATTTTTTACTATGCTTTGACATGTGTTGCCTAAAACTGACGACTGGACAATACCTGCTTGTATCCGGCTGAAACTGCATGGTATATAACTGCCTGTCGAAATAGTGGACATTTACGAACTGGCATAGGGATTGTACAATGAGAATAAAGCAATTTAACTGTATTAATGAGCGCAGCAACAGAGGCTTGGATAAACATCCGGGACAGCGATGTTAAAGATAAGGTTCTAAAGGCGCTTGCTGAAAAGAAGCTGTGTTATATAGCAACTGCCGGTGAGAATAATGTCGATAATGCTGTAGTGGCATATTATGCGGACGGGTTCGATCTGTACTTCGGTTCTTTTTCGGATACGCTGAAGTGCAGGAACATCAGCGTCAATCCCAATGTGGCAGTATGCATCGACAACATCCAGATCCACGGGCGGGCACACCAAATAGAGTACGGAAGCGACGAATATTTGAAATACAGGGAGAAATACCTTGAAAAATTCCCGCATTACAGGTTCTACTTCGGACTTGAGAATAATGAACTGTACAAAGTGACTCCTCTTGTGATATGGTATTACGACTCATCAAAAGGAACGATGCACAGGGATGTGATCGTCTTTGACGATGAATATTACAAAGAGATCGCTCCCTATGAACCTCCAAAGGAATTCAAAAAGAGAAACGAGAGTAACAACGCTTTATAATGGCAGCAGTAATGGAAAACAGCACAAACAGTAAAATTTGGAATGACAGTTACAGCATGTTAACGCTGAAAAATACACTGGACCTGTTCACATCAGCGATTTTTAACTGGCGAAGCAGTAGATTTCATGCGGGAATGCGGTGATGGAGAGGTTTTCGGGTTTCACGCCGGCCGTTACTCTATGACTGCAGACAACGAAACTGGGACATATTCGTCATCCTGTTTTTTCTTCAATACTTCCATGAAGCCGTCCATCTGTTCCTGTGAAAAATCATATCCCTTATCATCAAAATACTGCAGCAGGGCTTCCGGATCCCGGATAAAATTGGCCACGAGAGTGTAATTGCCTGTTTTCAGGCCGGGATGACCGGGAACGGTACTGAGTTCGAACCATTCGCTGATATTCTGGTATATTATGTTGCCTTTATCATCGCATATCAGTATATCAGTGATCATACCTTCGGCATCCAGGTCCAGGTGTATGCTGTAGGGCCTGTTTGCCCTGACTTCGAAAGGCACCTGCAGGGATTTCCGGTCCTCATGGATATTCATTGAAATATTGAGTTCAAGCACTTTCTCAGGTGCTGCCAAATGAGCCGCAAGCACAGCTGATACCAGGATGAGCCCTGCCAGAGCCAAGCCAACGGCCAGGAATTTGTTCCGACCGGCACTTTCTGCTTTCGATGGGGCTGGGGCTTTCAAATGCTCTTTGAACTTTGTGTACAGGCCTTTTTTATATGCAACGTAAACGAAGGCTATAATCAGCAGAAGAGCTATGCCTGAGACCAGCAGCGGATCCATTCCGGATACTTCAGGGAACTTCGTTACATCATCGCCGGCAGGGGGCGCAGAAAACAGGGATATGAGGGGTATTGCCACCCACGCGGCAAATGAGCCTGTTACGGCAAGAGAGAATAAGGCGAATAAATAATGGTATACAAAGTGCTTCACATTGCGGTCATATACTGCCAGGGCGATACCCATGCAGACTGTGGGAAGCAGGGCTCCGGCTGAGTTCATCAGGGCTTCACCTGTCCGGGTGAAGTTTGCACCGGTATATGTAACATGTGCGTTGAAGCCTAAAACAAGCCTGTTTATTTTTCCGCCATACAAGACTGCAACAAGAGCGTGTCCTCCCTCGTGCAGCAAGGTATACAGCATGTATCCTTCTCCGGATGATTTTACAACGATTATATCATATCATTTAATTGGTATTTGAGAACCCCAAAATATGATAACATGAAAGTATCGGATGCGGCAGATCCGTTTTCAGGACACGGCAGACCAGTTTTTCGTGATACTGCAGCCGGCATTGCGGGCTTCACGTAAACAGGCTGTCTGCCAGGGAAGCATCCTTTCATCATTACGGAAGCTGTAAGGATCGGAGGAGAAATATGCGAAGCGAACAGGAAGTCATGGACCTGATACTTGACGTGGCCCGGGCCGATGAACGCATCCGGGCAGTGATGCTGTCTGGTTCACGGGCAAACCCCGCCATACCGAAGGACAAGTGGCAGGACTACGACATCACCTATTTCGTTGAGGATGTGACGCCTTTCCGGAACGATCCCGCATGGGTCATTGAACGCTTCGGCAGGCCGCTGATCATGCAGATGCCGGAAGCAATGCGCTGCCCGGAAGGAAACGGTACTTTCGCTTACCTGATGATCTTCCCCGATGGAGTCCGCATCGACCTTACTTTTGACTGCAGGAAATATACCGACAACGGGGAACTTGCAGTCGTCCTGCTCGACAAGGACAACGGGAGGGGGTTCCTGCCGCAGCTCCCGGTCCCGGACGATAAGTGCTGGCATATCGGGCCTCCGTCGCCACTTTTCTATTATTCCTGCTGCAACAACTTCTGGTGGTGCCTTAACAATGTCGCCAAAGGCATAGCGCGGGATGAACTCCCCTATGTAATGCATATGCTCAATGAAGTGGTCCGGCATGAACTGCATGACATGATAAACTACTACATTGGTGTAAAGCACGGGTTCAGCCTTTCCGCGGGCAAAAACGGCAAGTACTTCAAAAAGTATCTGCCTCCTGAACTGTATAAGCAGTATGCCGCCACTTATTCCGGCAGTGATTACGCCGACATCTGGGCAGCGATCGACGTGATGTGCGGGCTGTTCCATACACTGGCTGCTGAGGTTGCGGCACATTTCGGCTTCACCTACCGCCAGGATGAAGAGGACGGAATGAGAGAGTATCTCAGGATGGTGAGGGAACAGGCATTGTAAAAGAAACGTATCTGTGTGGATCGGCACTGCCAGCCGCTGGGAAGCTGTTGTATGGCATTGTCGTTTGGTTTCCCGGGCATATCATGGAAAATTTCCGAAAACCGTTACCTTTTTGCGGTATTGCTTGTATAAAGTAATGAAATCGTATTTTGACATGCCGGAGGATCAGGTGTGGAAGACAGGCAGATAGTAGATCTGGTACTGAATGGCGATACTGAATGCTTCAGTCTGTTGGTGGACAGGTATTACAGAAAGATACACGGCTTTATATGCAGAACAGGGATCTCGCCTGAGGATGCAGAAGATTTGGCACAGGAAGTATTCATAAGAGCTTACATGAACCTGTTCAGGTATGATGCAAGCTGGAGCTTTTCCACGTGGATTTTCAGGATCGCAGTCAATCTGAGCAAAAATCACCGAAAGCGCAGGCGATTCAAAACTGAAGAACTGAATCGGCTTCATATCGCTGATGAAAGCATTCCGTCCGAAAACCGGCGCCTGGATGACCTGGTCAACAGGCAAATGGTATCGAATATGCTGAACTCGCTCCGGGAACAGACGAGATACATGCTCATCCTCCGGTTTTACAACAACATGTCATACGATGAGATCGGCAAAATATGCGGGATATCCGGCTTACAGGTGATTATGACAAAGGACGGACCGAAGAGGAGATAATTGAAATTATCAAATACGGGATGCGGGGTGCCTGACATGCTCGATCCTGAACAGGTACGCCGGTTCTACAACGATTATGGTGAGAAGGAATGGGAGCGCCTCGATAAATCGGCATATCAAAGGCTGGTTTACCACAACCATGGAGAAAAACGGGATGCGCAGGGAAGCGTGCTTCAGGGAGAACTCCTTCATCAGGGGCGAATGGCGGGACAATTATCAATATGCTATCCTGAGGGAAGAATGGGAGAGTCGATCATGCTGATGCCGCTTGCGTCCTGGTTGCCTATAAAGCTATCCAATGCGGTTTGGAGGTCGAAAGTATGCGATTCCGGGTGATATGCGCTATTTTGCTGGCAATGTACCTGCTGGTTTCAGGATGTCAGCGGGAATCTGCGAAGATACCGGAATCTGAAGAGCCGGCAGAATCTGCAGAGACGCATGAAACCGACAGCCATGAAACTGAGAGCACTTTTGTCCGCTCAGACCAGGAGATCAGGGAAATAGTGGAAGACGCCCTTTTGCGGGGAGAAGAGGTTAACCTTATGTACCTTGGCGAGTTTAATTATGATAATAAAGCACCCTCCATAGAAGGTTTTGAAGCTGTGAATATGGAAGTGCAGTATAACGCGTTATCATCACAGGCGGATGTCCTGGAACTCCTCACCGGGATAAAAAGTACCGACGATATAAAAAATTGCTTCTACAGGGCTTTCACAAGACGATTGGCAGAAAAGTTCATAAATGATATTTTTGGAGAAGCTGGCGGCAAGTATATGTTTGAACATAACAGGCTGTATGTTGATCCACGGATGCCCATGGCGCCCCTGTCTTTGGGGGTTTGGAGCCGTGAACCGATCTCGGTGGTCAGGAACACCGAGGATGAAATAATCGTTCAATTGGATTTCAGGTTTTATCTGACAGGCAATAAACGCACTCTGCCTCTTTCAATAAAAAAGGTGGATGGAATGTGGCTGCTTGATGAAACCTTTTGCCCTGCAGAATACATCCGGCAGCCGATCGAACGGACAAAGGACGAGATCAGTATTATCCTGGATGATGTACTGACCAGAGGGAAAAAAGCAAGCCTAGTGCATCAGGCAGGTTTTAGTACTGTTAAGCCTGTTTCTTCTGATGGGTTTGCCCTTATTGATACTTCATACCAGGCCAAAGAGCTATACTCTGCTCAGTTCAGTTTTCTGGAACTGGTACGGAGCCTGAAGGATACAAATGCTGTCAGGCAATGCTTTTATGATGCATTTGTACCGGATGCGGCAGAAAAATACATCGGAGATTTATTTAATGATCGTTTCGACATGTACAGAGATACGGAAAAAGGTTTGGCCGAGAATACGGCGATTGCAGGAGTACAGATATGTATGGGCCTTTGGCAGACCGATCATTTTACTGTCTGGGAGAGTTCTGAAAACAGGTTGGTTTTGCTGCTCGTAATAGATTATCCCGATTTCCCGGTAACACGCTGCAGGCCATTGCGGATACACAGGATCGGGGATAAATGGCTCCTGGACCAGTCTTATGAAGGCGGAACCTACTGGTATACCTGGGATCAGTAAATAGCTGGTAATAATCATGAAAATTAATGAAATATAGCCGGATTTCAACAGCGATTTGGTTAAGGCAAGAAAAGCTGTTCAGAAAGGATTGGTTGCAGGCGATGAAACCGGAAGACTTTTACAGTACTTTTGAAAGAAATTTCACATCATGGGCAGAAGCGACCGATGACGTCCGGGCTGCTTTTGTTGTGGGATCAAGAGCCCGTGTCGACCATCCTGCGGATGAGTGCGCTGACCTGGACATTATTCTATATGCAAACAACAGTGATTTCTATCTGCACGATACCGACTGGCTGAAAAAACTCGGGAATATTTGGGTGACATTTGCATACCAGACTTCAGGCGGCGAGCCGGAACGCCTTACTATATTCGAAGGCGGATTTCAGGTCGATATCGTATTTCTGACAAGTGACAGCCTGTACCGGCTGGTAAAGGACAGGTCCGTCCCGTATAATTTCCGCAGGGGAGTAAGGGTATTGGTGGACAAGGATAATGCGGGCAGGTACATATTACCGTCCGATTTTAAGCCCGCAGCATCTCCGCCGATCGATGAGGATTCATTTGTCCAGGTCGTCAGTATGTTTTTCTTTGGCGCGCTGTATACGGCAAAGCAGATCCTTCGCAATGAATTGTGGGTAGCCAAAGCCAGGGAAAATGATCTGAGGACCCTGATGCTTCAAATGATGGAATGGCATGCCAGGGCATTGAATGGCAATGATCATGATGTCTGGCATGCGGGACGGTTCCTCCATGAATGGCTCGATAAAAAGGCACTGCAGGAATTGAAAAGCACTTTTTCCCTGTACGAAAGGGCAGACAGCTTAAGGGGCCTGATGGCATCGATCGCCCTGTTCCGCAGGATTGCCGTTGAAACAGCTGAAAAACTGCAGCTCAGGTATCCGGAGGATACTGATCATCATATTACCAACTGGATCAGGGAAAACACCCTTACGATATTGCCAGCTTCTCATAATGCTTGTACAACGAATGGAACTTCCCGCTGTAACCCTTGCGCCAGGGCTTCTTCTTACCGCAGAAATGGAGGAACACCGTGTTCCTGATCACGAAGTCCATGTCGCACTTGTTGCTGGTCATTACTTTATAGTAATTGTAAAACCTGGTGTCATAATTGTAGATCTTTTCGTCCAGGCACTTTATCTTATCTGCATAGAGCGCGTTGATGATGTCCTGGTCGGGCATGAATAGCTTTGCGCGGTTTTTTTCTATGAAAGCATAGATCTCTTTTTCGTCTATGTGTTTCCTCTGCAGTTCCAGGTTCATGAGCAGCACGCCCGAATTTATGTATGCGTTGATTTTATAGGGATACAGGCGGATGCGGTTCAGCCCCTTGACGGCTATCACATCATGATAGGCTGCTGCGTAAAGGTACCCGTCCAGGTCGGTTTCGTACATTTCACGGACCGGGTTGAGGACGAGGATATCGGGATCCAGGTAAAGGGTCCGGTCCAGTTCCTCCGGCAGGAACTTGAAAGCCAGCAGCCGGTAATACATTTCCTTCGTGTAATGGAAGATGACGGGCGCGTCCTCGAAGTAAGCGTCGTCTATCCTGATCACCGAGAGCTTCTGCCCGTGGTGTTCCACGAACTTTCCGATATCAGCGATTTCATCGTCTTTTATGCTTGAATGCAGCAGGAAGATGTGGAAACTCTCACCCGGATTGTTCAGGAACATCGACACAAGCATGACTTTCAGCGGGACGATGTATTTCGAATCCAGCGTCACGAGAATGTTTATCAGCATTTATCACCCCTCCGTCGGTTTCCTGATCCCACACATTTTAGTACGTGAACATTAACTGTGCATAAACTTCAGCGCCTGGCAGGTGATAAAAGGATAAATCATTGTCCTGTTTTTGCATGATGTCTGCATCATTTATTTTAGCAATATGGGACCGGACTGTCCATAGATATGGCTGGCAGGTCGTTCCTGCTTTCCTGTACCAGGTGGTCAAACGTTTGACTACATGAATCACTAAGCACTATAATATAATTTGTACAACGATCAAAGGAGTGGTTGCGATGACGAAGAAAAAGCAGGGATTCAACCCATATCTTCCTTCCTGGGAATACATTCCCGATGCGGAGCCGTACGTATTCGATGGCAGGGTCTATATCTACGGGTCCCATGACCGCTTCAACGGGTATGTCTATTGCCTGAACGATTATGTGTGCTGGTCCGCGCCTGTCGACGACCTGACCGACTGGCGCTATGAAGGCGTGATCTACAGGAAGACTGACGATCCGCTGAACCCGGACGGGAGCATGTGCCTCTATGCGCCTGACGTCACAGTCGGTCCCGACGGGCGCTATTACCTGTATTACGTACTCGATAAAGTCCCGGTGGTGTCCGTGGCTGTCTGCGACAAGCCTGCCGGCAAGTATGAGTTCTACGGCTATGTGCATTATCCCGACGGGACAAGGCTGGGCGAAAGGGAAGGCGATCAGCCCCAGTTCGACCCCGGGGTGCTGACGGAAGGCGACAGGACATACCTGTACACGGGATTCTGCCCCAGGGGCGACAAGTCCAGGAAAGGTCCCATGGTCACGGTGCTGGGCCCGGACATGCTCACCGTAGTCGAGGAACCGGTTTTCATCGCCCCGAGCGAACCGTACAGCAAGGGAAGCGGGTTTGAGGGGCACGAGTTCTTCGAGGCCCCGTCGATAAGGAAGAGGGGAGATACATATTATTTCATATACTCTTCGGTGGTTTTCCACGAACTGTGCTATGCCACAAGCAAGCACCCGACAAAAGACTTTACTTACAGAGGAGTTATAGTCAGCAACGCCGATATAGGCATCGACACGTACAAGCCGGCCAACAAGCCGATGTTTTACGGCGGAAACAACCACGGCAGCATTGTTGAGATAAACGGCCAGTGGTACATTTTCTACCACAGGCACACCAATGGCACGAACTTCAGCAGGCAGGCCTGCCTGGAGCCCATCACATTCCGTGAGGACGGATCGATACCCCAGGTCGAACTGACATCCTGCGGCCCAAATGGAGGACCTCTCGAGGGACGTGGTGAGTACCCGACATATATCGCCTGCAACCTCTTCTGCAGCGAAGAATCCGTTTATACCGACTGGACCGCATCCTGGATGAACAACCAGTTCCCGAAGATCACCCAGGACGGCAGGGACGGGGACGAAGAGATCGGCTATATAGCCAACATGAAGGATTCGGCGACCGCTGGATTCAAGTATTTCGACTGCAGGGGAGTAAAAAGGATGAAGATAAAGACGAGAGGATATGCCAGGGGCGTCTTCGAAGTCAGGACGAAATGGGACGGACCGGTGCTCGGCACTATCCCGATCGAGTTCTCGAACATATGGAAGGAATATTCTGCGGACATATCGATCCCTGACGGGGTCCACGCCCTGTACTTCACCTTCAGGGGGCATGGCAGCGCCCACTTCGGATCGTTTACGCTGGAATAAGCGGTGCAGAGACAGCGGAGCACCAGGTGTCAGTATGACCCTGGTGCTCCGTCATTTATCGAGGTATCCTGTGTGACATGCCTGATAACGTGTTACCGGTATTCACCTGATTTCCTCGTCGAATACAACAGCGACCTTTCCGCATTTGCCCTCTGCCATGAGGCGATAGGCTTCTGCCACATTGTCGAGGGTGAAGCGGTGCGTTACGAGGTCTTCGGGATGGATGCCCCACCTGACCAGCCTCTCGGTGAGCTCCTCCATTTTCCAGATGCTCGTCACCCAAGAGCCATATATGGTTTTCTGGTCATGGATGATATCCGGGCTGGGATCGAATTCACAGGTCCCGCCTTCGCCTACGAATGCGATGCGGCCCCATTTTCTCGTTGCGCGGATCGCCAGCTGCCTTCCTGCGGTATTGCCCGAGCAGTCGACGGCGCGTTCGACACCATGTCCTCCTGTCAGCCCAAGTATTTTGTCCAGCGTATCAGGACCGCTGATGAATACGTGGTCTGCCAGTTTCTTTTCCAGAGCAAGTTCGCAGCGCTCTTTTATGATGTCGACGCCGATGAGTTTCTGCGCTCCCATTGCCCTGGCCAGCATCAGCGTTGCAAGGCCGACCGGCCCGAGACCCACGACCAGCACCGCATCGTTGCCTGAAATGCCGATTTTTTCAAGGCCTTCATACACAGTGCCGAAACCGCAGGCGATCTGGGCTCCGTCAGTATATGTCAGTTCGTCGGGAAGCGGGACGAGATCTTTTTCATCTGCAAGTATGTACGGCGCCATACCGCCGTCCCTCTGCCAGCCGTATGCCGCACGGAGAGGACTTGTGCAGCTTATCATGTAGCCCATGCGGCAGTCGATGCACAGGCCGCATCCTGAAATATGGTAGATGATGACCCTGTCCCCTTCCTTGAATCTCCTCATGCCCGGGCCGCATTTGACGATCTGTCCGGCCGGTTCGTGCCCTGCTATCTTGTTCTGGTAGCCTTCGGGGCCTTTCCCGAGATGTTCGTGATATATGGCGCGGATATCGCTGCCGCAGATAGTGGAGGCCTTCGTGCGTATCAGCACCTGACCGTGTCCCGGTTCGGGGATCTCAACTTCCTTAAGCACCACTGTACTGTTGCCAGGCAAATATGCAGCTTTCATCAGGTTTCCCATAACACCACCCCTTATATTAGAATTAAAAGGAAAGAATTAACTTTACACTGCTCCTCCGTTGATGACACCGTTCACATCCCAAAGGGCGGTCCAGTCTTTCGCGCCTTCCCACAGGAAGACATGCCCCTTTATCAGGCGGCAGTTGCGGTCTGTCTTCTCGATCTCCCGCATCTCCTGGTCTGTCAGCGGATCGGTGACAGTGCAGAGCAGGTTGCTGCGCAGATGGTCCCTGTTGGTCGAGAACGGGATCGGGACCTGTCCCCTTTGCACGGCCCACTTGATGCAGATCACTGCGGGATGGACTTTGTGACGTCCGGCGATCCTGACGATGACCGGATCTTCGGTGTCCACCGTGTCTTCAGGGGTCCTGTCGCGGTCGGGACGTTTCGGTGAGCCGACAGGACAGTATCCTACCGGGACGATATCGTTCCTGAGGCAGTACCGGAAAAGTTCCGGCTGCTGGAAATGCGGATGCAGTTCCATCTGGTTGACGGCAGGCCGTATCCTTGCGTCCCGCAGAAGCAGTTCCAGCTTCGGGACAGTCATGTTTGAAGTACCTATGTGCCTGACCAGCCCGGCATCCACAAGCCTCTCCATCTGGCGCCAGACCCTCATATAATTCTCATGTATATACGGTTTGGCGTGAGGGTCCCTTGAATCGGCCCCGACACCCGGTGCGTGGTGGTTGGGGAAAGGCCAGTGCACGAGATAGAGATCCAGGTACTCCAGCTTCAGATCCTTCAACGTTTTTGCGCAGGCAATGAGTACATCTCCGTCTCCGTGCATGTCATTCCAAAGCTTTGATGTGATGAACAGTTCCTCTCTTTTTACCAGTCCGCTTTCCAGGACTTCACGAAGGGATCCGCCGATCAGATGCTCATTGCCGTATACGGCCGCACAGTCGATATGGCGGTAACCCAGCGATATCGCCTCTTTTACCGCAGCAGCTATCTCTTCGCCGCTGTAACGGTCTGACCCGAAAGTCCCGAGACCGACCGCGGGGATCCTGGCTCCGGTATACAGCACCCTGTACGGCACCAGGTTCGGATCGACGCCATCTTCGGCTATCCTGAATGGCTTTTTGTCCATATTGCTGCACCTCTCTTCATCTATCTGGTGCCCGGCACGTCGGTCAGCCATTTATCCGGTATGGGCGATTTTCGATATCCGACCGGTCGGCAGATGTGCCGGGAGCTCATTGTTCAAAACAGTTCAAGGGCAAGGCAATTTACGTATTCTGTAGGTTTTTGATCCGGCAGGCTCACGACAAGGGTTCCGTAGGGCTGCTCATAAAAACCCTCCCTGTCCGTTTGGTCCTGCTTAAATTTTACCGAACATGCACCAGGGCTGAAGGGCTTAAATTAAGATTAGTGTGTACAAAATTAACTTTATTATGTTATCATTTTCATATGATGTGCTCAGCCTTATTGCAGGTGGTGTCTGGAGATGCTCCGGGGCAAAAACATCTTCGAGAACATATTCGTCAAGAACCTGATAAGCCACGTGAACTACTGTGCGCCCGACTGGGGCGAGACGGATTGCTCATATGGCTACAACAAGTTCTATTATTTCATCGAGGGCGACGCGACGCTTATCATAGAGGGAGATGAATACCGCCCGGAACCCGAAGAGTTGTTCCTGATACCGGCAGATACCCGCCACACCTATTTCCACGACCCTGCAAGGCCTGTCTACAAATACTGGTGCCATTTCGATGTACGCCTCAGTGACGGGAGGAAGCTGGCCTATTCTCCCAGGGGAGTGAAGTGCCGTATCCCGAGGCAAAAAATCCTACCCGTGTTCGAAAAGCTGATCGATTCATACAATTCTGCGGATCCGCTGGATACCCTTGCGGAGAAGTCAGCGCTCCTCGAGATCCTGCGGCTCTTCATGGGCAACGTGGATTATGTCGGCATACTGCCGGAAAACCCGGATGATTTCATATCCACGGTGAATGATTATGTAATGCGGAACATCGGTTCGGCCATAACGCTCCGGGACCTGGCCGGGATCGTCCACCTGCATCCGAATTACTTCATACAATATTTCAGGAAGCATTACAACGTTTCCCCGATAGAGCATGTCAGGATACTGAGGCTCGAGAAGGCGTCGCAGCTTCTCGTGCAGCACCCGGAACGCTCCGTGGGCGAGATCGCCATGGAGGTCGGATTCAGGGATTACCGCTATTTCAGCAGGATATTCAGGAAAAGGTACGGGATAACGCCGTCGACATATAAAAAACTGGCGGGCGGGAAACAGGAAGCCCGGCAGCATCCGTAAATCGCACTGTTTCGACCCAAAACAGCCATAAACCGCAAAATATGATATAATATATCCACATAAACGACCGGATGATCCAGTCACAGGCATCGACGCGACCCGGGGCCCGGGATGGAAAGGGAGGAGTCCCTATGCTGATCAAGATCCTGGTAGTTGACGACTCCACGGCAGAGAGAGCGTTAATCTGCAAAGCGCTGGACATGTATTGCATACTGACTGCCGACAGCGGCACAAAAGCGCTGCGCCTTCTTGCGGAGCACGGGGACATCAGCCTGGTGATACTCGACATCGAAATGCCGGACATGGACGGTTTCCAGGTGCTCGAGACACTGAAGCGGGAAGGACGGCTCAGCAAACTGCGCGTTATCATACTTTCTGCTCACGGTGAATCGGAAAAGGAAATCAGGGGACTGGAACTCGGTGCCGTGGATTACATACACAAACCTATCCGTATGGATCTGCTCAGGGCCAGGGTGGGCGTCCATGCCGCACTGCTGCAGGCCCAGCATGCACTGGAGCAGCAGCTTGACGAAAAAACGCATTCCCTTGACATGATCTTCGAACAGGCTCCCATCGGCATAGCGATCTCAACAAGCTGCGGACCCGACTATTCCGACGAGATAATAATAAGGGTCAATTCCGCATATGAGCGCATAACCGGGAGGACCAGGGAAGAACTTGTCAATTCGGGATGGGCGGGGATCACGCACCCGGACGACCTGGAGGAAGACATGGAGAACCTCAGGAAACTCCGGAAGGGCGAGATACAGATGTATTCGATGGACAAGCGGTACATCAGGCCTGACGGAACGGTCGTCTGGGTCCATATGGTCGTGGCGCCCCTCAACCTGCCAAATGAAAGTGATCACAGGCATATCTGCCTTATCCAGGATATAACGGAGCGCAAGGAGATGGAAAAGGCGCTCAATGAGAGTGAACGCAGCAAATCGGTCCTCCTTGCCAACCTTCCGGGGCTTGCCTACAGGTGTTTCAACGATGAAGAATGGACGATGCAGTACGTTTCAGAAGGCTGCTACAAGCTCACCGGGTACCAACCCGAGAGCCTGCTGTACAACAGGGACCTGTCCTATAACGACATCATCTCCCCTGAATACCGCGAACTCCTGAGGAAAGAATGGGAACGTATCCTGGCGCTGAAGCAGCCGTTCAAGTACGAATACGAGATCATAACTGCCTCCGGCGAGAAGAAATGGGTCCTTGAGATGGGGCAGGGCATATACAGCGACACGGGCGAAGTGGAGGCGCTGGAAGGCATCGTCCTTGATATATCGGACCGGAAGGCGATAGAGGACACGCTGAAGTACAATAATGAGCATGTCAGGTGGACCGGGCTGTACAACCGCGATTACCTGATGGCGCTGCTGGAAAGGGAGATAAGGACCAGGAAAGACTCAAAAAAGGCGCTGATCGGGATCAACCTGGATACAGTCCAGATCCTGGCGGCCAATTACGGATACCACTACAGCCAGAACCTGGTCAAAAAAGCTGCCGGGGCCCTGAAACTGCTCTGCACCGACAACCGCCTCCTGTTCCATGCACGTGAGAACCGGTTCGTGTTCTATGTCTTCGGCTATGAAGACAGGGACGAACTGGTCAGGTTCAGCAACGAGATCGTGGAGACCCTGGGAGCCCTGCTGGTGACGGAGAGGGTAGGCGGAGGCATCGGGATACTCGAGATCGGATACGGCGATGACGAGGCTGACGTCGAATCCATCATGAGAAGGCTCCTGATCGCGTCGGAAAGGTATATAGGCCTCTTTGAGAAAAACTTCGAAGCCTGCTTCTACGATGAAGAACTGGAAGCACTTGTCAACCGCGAAAGGGATATAGTGGAGATCCTGGGCGCCATAGCGTCCGGGAACGCGGAGAATGATGACCTGTGGCTGCTGTACCAGCCGATAGTGGATCTCAGGACAGATTCGGTCTGTTGTTTTGAAGTGCTGAGCAGGCTGAAGACGGAGAAGTTCGGGATCGTATCGCCGCTGGAGTTCATACCGGCCGCTGAAAAGACGAAACTTATACTTCCGATCGGCGAAAAAGTGATCATCAGGGCATTCGGTTTCCTGAACAGGCTCATGGAGCTTGGATACAATGATATAGGCATATCTGTCAACGTTTCCGTCATACAGTTGCTGGATCCTGATTTCACCAGCAGGCTGCTCGGGTTGGCAGGCGACATGCGGATCGATCCCAGGCATGTCGGCATCGAAATCACCGAATCGGTTTTTTCCTCGGATTTCGACCGTATCAACAAAATCATAGAAAAACTTAAACGGGCAGGTTTCCAGGTAGCCATAGATGATTTCGGGACCGGCTATTCATCGCTGGCCAGGCAGAAGGAACTGCATGTGGACTGCATAAAAATCGACAAATACTTCATCGACAAACTGCTGTATACTGCCCCGGAAAAAGCGATAACAAGCGATATCATCTCAATGGCGCACAAGCTGGGGCACTGTACTGTGGCCGAAGGAGTCGAGGAAGAGATACAGATGAGATACCTGAAGGAGCACAACTGCGACAAGGTCCAGGGATACCTGGTAAGCAGGCCGCTCACGGAAGAAGAAGCGGTCAGGTTCCTGGAAAAAGCCCTGAACCGGAAATGAGCCATAAGGGTATGAGGTAAATCGATTGAAAGAGCAGAAAGAGCGACGTAGGCGCCATTTTTGACTGGTCATTGCCCGGGAAAGGGAAGATCATATCATATGTCAGATTGCACAAAAAACCTGAATATGGGAGAAAACGGAGGAATTCCCGCGTTACGGCACCCTATTTTACATTTTGGGGCAAGGAATTTTCAACAGAATTATAGACAAATACTAATTTGTATTATATAATTATTTGCGTAATCGTGATATTGCACAAAAAAATTTTTTGGAGCAAACTGACAAGGCTGGCCCTGAAACCTATTGAAGAAGCAGGCTAAAACGTATGACTAATCCGTATCACAGGAAGCAGTTCCCAATGCAGCAGTAAGACGAGTGTCAGGGAAAGCAGGGAAAGTTAAAATTGTTTGAAAACCCAAAAATAAAAAGAAAGGGGATCAAATAATGAAAAAAGTCAAACTAATCGCGCTGCTGTTGGTCGCTGTGATGATCTTTGGCGTGGCAACTGCATGTTCGAAGACCGACCAGGATCAGACGGACGACCAGCCGAAACAGACGGATTCATCAGGAGGAGACGTAACACAGCCGGATGCTCCTGAAGACAAACCGAAGGAGCCGATCACTTTCACGATGTTCCAGGCAGAGCCAGGCGAACCTCCGCCGGAAGACAACAAGATCATAAAGAGGATTCGTGAAATGACCGGCGTCACCGTCGAGATCGAATACCTCGTTGGTGACATGGAGCAGAAAGTCGGTATCATGATCGCCGGCGGCGATTATCCGGACCTGATCGGACCCGGACAGGCTCGTGGCCAGTTCCTCAACGCTGGTGCTTTCGTAGCACTCGATGATTACCTTCCCAAGTATCCGAACCTGTGGAAGCACTATGAGCCGTTCATCGACACTCTCCGCTCTGTTTCGTCGGACGGCAAGATCTACATCATGGATATCTGGGGCCGTGACTACTGGCTGAATGACGGTGAGGACACACAGTACCAGGTTGGTTACAATGGTCCCGCTTTCTGGACACAGAAAGACGTTCTTGCATGGGACAACTATTCAAATCCGAGACAGCTTGATGCATACTTCGATCTGCTTCTGCGTTACTACAAGGCTCATCCCACGATCGACGGACAGCCTACGCTCGGATTCGAAGTGCATTCACAGGATTGGCGTTCGTTCTGCCTCAAGAATGCTCCGCAGCACCTGATCGGCGGACGTAACGAGGGCGACGTCGTTGTCAGGCCGGATCTCACTGTTGAGATCTACCAGAACAAGGATTATGCAAAGACATACTATAAGAAGCTCAACGAAATGTTCAAGCAGGGCCTGATCAGCCCCGAGACATTCTCGAGGAACTATGACGAATACCTGTCAGTTCTCTCTACGGGCCGCGTGCTTGGAATGTTCGACCAGCAGTGGAACTTCCAGCAGGCAGAAAGCGTGCTCATTTCCGAAGGCAAGTATGAGAGGACCTATGTACCGATCGGCGTCAGCCTCGATGGTTCCGAGGTACCGTACAACAGGTATAAGAGCGAAGGTATCATCGGTGGTAACGGTATGGGTATCAGCGTGAAGTGCAAAGATGTCGAGCGCGCACTTGAGTTCCTTGATTTCATGCTCCGCGAAGATATTCAGAAGCTCTGCTACTGGGGTATCGAAGGCGAAGACTACTATGTTGATGAAAACGGCCGCTACAGACGTACTCAGGAACAGAGAGACAACTTCAACAATCCTGACTGGGTAAAGGCTAACGCTGGAATCAACTTTGCTAACCTGTTCCCGAAGATCCAGGGCCGTTACTCAGACGGTAACTCCGCTGGTGCAGGCAACCAGCCTGAAGAGAGAATAGAAGGCATGTCCGAATACGACAAGGAATTCCTTGCCAAGTACGGATTCAGTGACAGATCCGAGTTCCTGCCGCTGGCAGAATACGCAGGATATCCTGAAGTATGGTCGATCTTCTCCACCATGGACGAAGACAACCCTGTAAAGGCTATCTTCAACGATATCACGGATCTGCAGAACCGTTATCTGCCGGGCGTTATCATGGCCGACGACTTCGAGTCAGCATGGAACGAGTACGTGAAGAGGTACGAGAACGTCGACTATCCGATGCTTGAGAAAGAGATCGAGAAGGAGATCAAGGCACGTTACAAGAAGTAATACTGGACCTGCTCTTCTTTCGAATGATAAAGAAGAGGCGACCGCAGAGCCGGCCGCCTCTTCTGATATGATACAGCATAATTAGAAAAATTTAGAATCGGTTGAGTTTCATAGCCGGGGGGGATAGCAATATGACAACAAATATAGCGACGAGCAGGGCAACGATCCCTGCAAAACCCAAGCAGTCTTTTTTCAGTCAGGCAAAAAAGCAAAAAGAGCTCGTACTGATAACAATACCCTATATTATCTACTTCTTCATATTCAACTATCTTCCGTTGTGGGGCCTTACAATGGCATTCCAGAATTATAAGCCATACAGGACTTTCTGGGAACAGGAATGGGTTGGCTTCAAGCATTTCCAGAAACTGTTCTCCGATCCTGCTTTCTACCGCGTATTGCGGAACACTTTGGCGATGAGCTTTATAAACCTTGTGCTGGGATTTGTCACAGCAATAGCATTTGCACTGTTGATCAACGAAATACCGAAACAACTCTACGGATTCAAGCGCGTCGTGCAGACCATTTCATACATGCCCCACTTCCTGTCGTGGATAATCGTCTGCGGACTTGTTTCAAACATCCTTTCGATGGATGACGGAATCATCAACAACTTGCTTTTGGCCACGGGGCTGGTCAAGGAAAAGATCCACTTCCTGGGGAAACCTGAATACTTCTGGTGGATTGTAGGCTTTACGAATGTGTGGAAATCAATGGGATGGAACAGTATCATATACCTGGCAGCAATCACTTCGATAGATCCGTGTCTGTACGAAGCTGCTGCCATTGACGGATATGGCCGTTTTGGCAGGATGTGGCACATTACGCTTCCTGGTATCAAATCCACCATTATCGTACTTCTTATCATGAACGCAGGCTGGATCCTCAATGCAGGATTTGAAATACAGTATATTTTGGGTTCAAACGGACTTGTTCTTGATGTTTCTGAAACCATCGACATCTACGTGCTGAAAAAAGGCTTTGCCGGGACCGCCGGCAGCGGTTTTGCTTTCGGTACCGCGGCAGGTATGTTCAAAACCGTGTGCAGTGCTGCGATCCTGATAACCTGCAACAAGATATCCAGCTGGCTGGGCGAAGAGAGACTTGTCTGAGTGGACGTGATTGCGATGCTATTTGGCATGGAGGTATATGGAGATGAAAAGGTCAGTAGGTGACAAAATTATAGATGCGATAATCGTGTTCTTTATGGTCCTTGTCATCATTGCGATGCTGTATCCGATGTGGAACACGCTGGCCGTATCTTTCAACGATGCAAGGGATTCCATAAAGGGAGGAATCTACCTGTGGCCGAGGAAATGGTCACTGTACAATTATCAGAGTGTGTTCAAGACAGAAAAAGTGTTCAATGCGTTTTTGATATCAGTGGCACGTACGGTTATTTCCACGATATTGAATGTGTTTTTCTCGGGACTGCTGGCGTATGTGCTGAGCCATAAGGACTTTGTCCTCAGAAGGTTCACGACGGTATTCATGATAATGACGATGTATATCAACGCAGGTCTGATACCGCAGTACTTCCTGTACCGCAACCTCGGCATCAACAACACTTTCTGGGTGTATATACTCCCGGGAATGGTAGGAGCGTTCAACGTCATCGTCATAAGGACGTATATAAATTCGTTGCCGGCATCCCTGTCAGAATCGGCAAAAATAGACGGTGCCACCGAAATGAAGATATACTTCAACATAATCTTTCCGCTGTGTCTGCCGGTCCTGGCAACCGTTGCACTTTGGGTCGCGGTCGGTGCATGGAACGACTGGTTCACCTCATATATATTTGCACCGAAACAGAGTTTGAGTACGCTTCAGTATGAGATGATGAAGATAATTTCTTCGTCGATGCAGCAGGGTGCCGCCCAGACACCGGATTACCTGCAGCAGTCGCAATCGCAGCAATCAAGCATGGTTACTCCGAACTCTCTGCGTGCAGCCATGACCATTGTTGCGACCGTGCCGATCCTGATAGTGTACCCGTTCCTGCAGAAATACTTCGTGACTGTCAACATCGGCAGTGTCAAGGAATGATCCGTAATTGTGCGTTCCCCTGTTGCTGCAAGGCGTAACGCACTGCAGCAGCACTGCTGTCAGCTTGCAGCAGTGCCAGACGGCTGTGGAACCAACCGGTTTAGAAACGAATGGATATATTGATCTGAACAGTTAGATAAACGGAAACTAAATAGAGTTTTGGAATCCGATACGGCGGCTACCATAAAAGGAGCCGCCTGTTTTTTTCTGTACGGAACAGAGTTTTCTGTACGGAACAGAGTTTTTATTCAGGGCTTGACTGATTATAAGGCAAAGTTATCCAGGACAAGGATGTCCAGGATAACTTTGCCCTGGACTAAGGAAACGATAAACCCGAGATATTCTCTGGTAAACACGGGGCCTTCTTTCCTAAAGCACTTTGAATCCGAGGGCAGTGATGGCGTTTTCCACGTCCTGCAGCGATACTTTCCCCTCATCATAGCTGAGCCTGACCTTGCTTGCGTTGAACAACACCCTGACGCTCTCCTTGTCCACGCCGTCCAGGGATTTTACAGCGTTTTCGATTTTTTGCGCACAAGACGGGCATGTCAGTGTTTCCAACTGGATCGATACGTTTTTCATGTTGATGTCTCCTTTCATAAAAAAGATTTTAGTACTAAAAAAGTCATGGTTCTTAACAATCATTGATTTATAGCAGCATTGGCCGTTTTGACCATTTCAAACCGCGTCCGTCAGCTCTTCGGTTTATACCGCAGCAATCTCATGGCGTTGAGGATGACAGCCAGGATGCTGCCTTCGTGCACCAGCATGCCGACGGACATGTTCATCCATTCACTGAATAATACGCCGGCCAGCAGCAACAGCACTATACCTACGGCTATAGCAATGTTCTGCTTCATGTTTGCAGCAGTGGCTTTTGCGAGCCCCAGTGCATGCTGCAGGCGGCCGATGTCCGAATTCATCAGCACAACGTCGGAAGTCTCGATGGCCGCGTCAGTACCGCCGCCCATTGCGATGCCTATATTTGCCAATGCCAGGGAAGGACTGTCATTGACTCCGTCACCTACAAAAGCTACGATCCGGCCTTCTTCGATAAGCTTCCTGATGTACTCTGCCTTATCCTCAGGCAGCATGTTGCCGTGAGCTTCAGTCAGGCCGAGTTCCCGGCTCACTGACTCAACTGTACCCTGGTTGTCTCCCGACAGCATCACCAGGTTCCTGACGCCCATCTTCTTAAGCTCCTGCAAAACTCCCTTTACTCCAGGACGTATCGGATCACGCACTCCCATCAGTATTTTAAGTTTCCCGTCCACGGCAGTCAGCACTAGTGAATTGGCGTTTTTCTCAAACCTTGCGATATCAGCTTTTGCTTCTGAGCCGAGATCTATGCCTTCCATTTCCATCAGGACAGGATTTCCGACGGCGACCCTGTGTCCGTCCACGCTGGCGATGATCCCGCATCCCTTCACAACTTCCGTGTCACCAACAGTATAGTATGTCGTTTCGCCGATTTCCTCCAGTACCGCCCTGGCCAGCGGATGGTCGGACTCGCGCTCTACGCTTGCAAGGTACTTCAGGGCCTTGTCGATGTTGTCTCCGAAGTATGCTTTTTCTGTAACTTCCGGTTTTCCTGCGGTCAAAGTGCCCGTTTTGTCGAATACTATCGTTTCTACCCTGCTGAAATCGCTTATGACTTCACTGCCCTTGAACAGGACTCCGTGGCGTGCGCCATTCCCGATCCCAGCCACATTGGATACGGGAACGCCGATCACCAATGCGCCGGGGCATCCGAGGACCAGGATCGTGACAGCCAGTTCCAGGTCGCGGGTTAATACAAAAACCAGCGTGCCGAGGATGAGGACTGCCGGAGTATAGTACCTTGCAAAACGGTCGATGAAACGCTCTGCTTTTGATTTTGAATCCTGGGCTTCTTCCACCAGTTCGATGATCCTGGCAAATGTGGTGTCTTCACCGACGCGGTCGGCAGTGATCCTGATCGTTCCGTTATCGAGGATAGTACCGGCGAATACCTTATCTCCTTCACCTTTCAGAACAGGAATGGATTCACCGGTGATACTCGCTTCGCTGATGCTGCCCTCACCGGACATGATGGTACCGTCTACAGGTATTTTGGCGCCGGTTTTCACCAGCAGTATATCACCGACATCCACTTCATCGATACTGACCTCTGCAAAACTTCCGTCCGGCATTTGTTTCAGCGCGCTTTCAGGCGCCATCTCCGTCAGTTCCCTGATGGCAGAGCGCGTTTTGCTCAATGTACGTTGTTCCAGCCAGGCGCCGAACAGGAACAGGAATGTTACGATGGCGGATTCTTCGAAGTTCCTGATCAGAAACGCACCTGTGACAGCCAGGGTGACCAGCAGGTCTATGCTGACGACCCTGACTCTCAATGCCTGGTAAGCCTGGATGGCGATCGGCGCAGCACCCAGGATCGATGCGATTATGAAGGCTGTATCGGCGGCAGCCGTGTTTTTAAGAGCCAGTGCGCAGAAGAAACCTGCGGCGATCAGGATAGCGCTGATCAAAACTATGTGGTTTTTCCTGCCAAGTATGAACCGCTTCATTACATCACCTCAAGTACGCGAACCGCTGCATCTCATACCGCGGTTCCGGTTCTGCCCGGGTTTAGTATACCATTGCCTGGCTGAAAATAATTTGACCCGGATCAAAATTGGGAAAATTTTAGTATAATTGATATATCAAAACGATGGACGGACCGACGCACATAGTGAAAGGGGGAGTTCCGGATGGGATGCCGTCATGGGACCGGAAGCCACGGGGACTGCATCGAAAACGTGCCTATTTTCTCCGGCCTCAGCTGCGGGGAAAGGCGGGAGATACTGGAAATCGCGTCCTCCCGCAGTTACGAGAAAGGTGAAATGATATACAGGGCGGGAGATGAGGGTGGCACCCTCTTTGTGTTCCACGCCGGCAGGGTAAAGATTTTCCGCCTGAACGCCAATGGAAAGGAACAGGTCCTCAGGCTGGTGGGACCCGGTGAGTTCATCGGGGAACTGTCCCTGTTATCCTCGCTGCCCCTCACGGACAATGCACAGGCACTTGAGGCAACGACCATGTGCATCCTGCAGGGTGAACGCCTGAAGCAACTGATGGCAAAATATCCTTCCATTGCCTTCAAAGTGATGGAAGAGCTTTCACGGAGACTGGAAAAGGCTGAAAACAGGATCGAGGAGATCAGCCTGAGTTCGGTGGATGCGCGCATTGCAAGGGCTCTGCTGGAGTTGTCGGAAGGCGGCGATGAAATCGTACTGCCCATGACCAAGGGCGACCTGGCATCCCAGCTCGGCATGACACAGGAGACCCTGAGCCGGAAACTGGCAGCACTGCAGGAAGAAGGAACGATAAAGCTGAAAGGACACCGCCGGATCATCATCAGGGACAGGCAGGCGCTGGAAGAGATCGGCCCTGGATCGTAAGCGGGGAGGAAGGCAAGTCGGACAATGAACAGGCTTTTTGAGATCGTGTACATACTGATGGGCAAAGAGCGGGGGGACTGAGATCATGATCATCAGTGCATCCCGCAGGACCGATATTCCTGCTTTTTATTCCGGGTGGCTGGTGAACCGGCTGCGGGCCGGGTATGTCCTGGTACGGAACCCTATGAACCATGCCCTGATCAGCAAGGTCATACTGTCCCCCGACGTCGTGGACTGTATAGTGTTCTGGACCAAGGATCCGCTGGACATGCTCGGCAGGCTGGATACCATCGATGAGATGGGCTACAGGTACTATTTCCAGTTCACACTTACGCCCTATGACAGGTCCGTTGAAAGAGGACTGCGCGACAAGGAAGAGATAATCGGTACATTCTGCGAACTGAGCGACAGGATCGGGAAGGAGAGGGTCGTCTGGAGATATGACCCCATCATCCTGAATGACACATACGGCCCGGAGTACCACAGGGAACAGTTCGCGAGGCTTTGTGAAAGGCTTGCCGGATATACGGACCAGTGCGTCATAAGCTTCGTGGACCGTTATCCGAAACTGAGGACGGATGTCGTGAAGGAAATCGGCAGGGATGAGATGGCCGAACTGGCATCGATGATCTCATCCGCCGCAGAAGGTTGCGGTATCACGGTAAAGGCCTGCTGTGAAGGATCATTCCTCAATGAATATGGTATCGGGCAGGCCCACTGTATCGATAAAACGCTCATAGAGAGAATATGCGGATACAGCCTTGATATAAAAAAGGACAGGAACCAGCGTGATTCCTGTGGATGTTATGAGAGCGTCGACATAGGCGTATACAATACCTGCAGGAACGGCTGCATATATTGCTACGCCAACTACAGCGACGTGTCCGTAGCCCGCAATGCCGCAAAGCATGACCCGAACGGGGAACTCCTGGTCGGCCTGGTCGGGGACGATGAAAAAATAACGTTAAGGGAGCCAAAATCGCATAAAAGCGGGCAACTGTCGCTGTTCGGGGAAGCCCGGTAAAATCATTCGCGCTCATACCCGGCATGCCTGGAATGCCGGACATGCCAAAGCATTCACTCCCCGCTGTCCCATGTGCCTTTTGAGTAAGTTTCATCGACCATGTCGCAAATGCCCGCCACCAGCATGATTATGCCCTGGACCTTGTGCGGCTGGACCACGTAGACACCCTTGGCGTTCGCGTCTTCGATGATCAGGTCTGCGGCAAGCAGCGGCTTCATATGGTGGTATGCCTGCCCCGTTGAATTAAGGCCGCATTCGCTCACTATTTCAGCCACGGTCATCGGTTTTTTCAGGAGGGCAAGCAGAATGTTCAGCCTGTCGTTGCTGCCTATGCAGTTCAGGACCTTTTCCGCGGTGCGGTTTTCGATCAGTGCCAGCAGGTCATCCGTACAGACTTCGTTCCTTATCCAGTTCGACTGCCTTCCGCCGGAGGAGTAGACGCCCAGATAAGTTATCATACCTGTGACACCTTTCTCATCCGTAAGTGCACACAACTCTTCCATTTTCTCGCTCAGGCGCTTATCAGGATGCATGTTCACCATCTGTTGGACCCTTTTCAGGGGCTTTACGCCGGCCTGCTTTGGCTGGCCCTGTGCAAATGACCTTACAAGTTCTCCGATCTCCTGCAGTTCCTTCTTTAACGAACTGATTTCTGCATTCAACGCATCGATTTCCATGCCATAGTTCCTTTCTGCGCTTTGATTTCTTTCCATGATACAGCCTCCTCTAAAAATTCGTAATTACGCAATATCATAATATAGTAATTATTTCCATATATCAATACGCAATTTCGTAAAAACGTAATTTTTTTGGCAGGGTGGATTTTGCGCAGAAGTACGTCACCGATTTTGTGAAAGGCTGAAAAATATAGTATAATTTGTTTAGACTATAAGCAGTACAGTTAATGAGGGGTTGTGCGTGATGAATGCTTTGTTTTTGACCGTCACGGCAGGACAGGGACATAATTCCGCAAGTTTTGCCCTGGCACGGTACCTGGAGAGCCAGGGTGTTGAATGTACTGTGCTCGATACCTATAAATACCTGAGCAAACTGATAGGCGAAATCGTGGATGTAGGCTACAAATCCATTGCAAGGCATTCTCCCAGGCTGCACCTGCTCATGTATGACAATGCCGAGAAGGTTTCCGAAAAGGAAAAAATGCGGAAGACTTTCCTGCCATATACGATAGCCGAAGCTTCAAAGAGCAAGATGCAGAAATATATAGATTCGAAAAAGCCGGACGTGATCGTCTGTACCCACATCTTTACCGCGATAATCGTTTCACGGATGAGGCAGGACGGGGTCCTTGACGCGCGGATACCGGTCTTCGGCATCGTGACTGATTTCACGCTCCATCCTTTCTGGGAAGATACGGTGCTGGATTATTACGTTGTGGCAAACGAACTGCTCGTACACGAAGCGCGCAGGAAGGGGATGGATACCGGCAAACTGCTGCCTTTCGGCATCCCCGTCAAGGAGGAGTTCTCCGAGGAAATACCGGCATCGGAAGCCAGGGCGAAGCTGAACCTCAGGGATAAAATGACGCTGCTCGTGGTTTCGAGCAGCGTCGGGTTCGGCAACATCCCGGAGATCGTATCCGACATCGACAAAGTCCCGATGGATTTCCAGATCGTCGTTATCTGCGGGCGCAACACACGTCTTTCTAAGAAAATCACGGAAACGCATTACAACAAAGACGTGATAGTCGTGGGCTATGTGGACAACATGGAGCTTTACATGGATGCTGCAGACGTGATAATCACCAAGCCGGGAGGACTGACCGTATCCGAGGCGCTGACGAAGCGAAAACCGCTCATCATCACCGATCCTATCCCGGGAGTTGAAAACCGTAATGCCTATTTCCTCATAAACAACGATCTTGCTGTCTATGCCGGGAAATACGCGAGGATATGTGATGTGATAATGCAGTTGCACTCGCATCCAGGGAAAATCGACCAGATGAGGCGGGCCCAGGAAGTTTACGGCAAAAGGCACAGCGCCAGGATGACGGGGGATTTTATGATCGATCTTATAAAATGAACAGCGGCGCCCGGCATGCCAGCCGGCCCTTTATTTGCAGGCGGCCGACCGGCCGAAATACCAGGCACCTGTATTTCTTGTTCTGCTAGATCGATTTTTCCATCAGATTAACTGCTTCCTTTTCGCTTTCGTACGCGGATCTCAGCAGCGACGCGATCCTGGCCCGGACTTCGGGAAGGGATGCATCTTCGCAGGTCTTGATCCTGAACGCTTCCGTCCAGGCATCGAAAATGGACCGGTAAAGCCCGGCCAGCCTGGATTCTCCGAACTTTTCGAAGTACCTGCAGGCGTATTCCTTCAAAGCCCCGTAAGTACCGAGGAAATACTCGGCGTTCCACGATGATGAGAGGTCAGGATCTTCATCGAATACCCTTATCAGTGCAGGATATGCCTCAAGACCTTTTGCGTTGTCGCACCATTCCCCGCCCCTGAGATGGTTCGAAGCAAGTTTCAGCGTATCATGGAGGATCTGTTCCTCCGACTTGTCAGTACAGCCTGTTACGGTAAGGACGGAAAGGATCGGTATCTCGCGTTTTCCAAGCATTCCTGCCCTCCGTGAGTTACACATATAGGATACCATATAAAGCAAAGAAACGATTGATATTAATTGCGGGATTTGTTTTAATTATAAAAAAATGGTGCCTGGCACTGAGGTGTTTGCGATGGAACTGCGTACTGAGAGACTGATACTGCGTCCGTGGCTTGAATCGGACGCGGAGAGCCTGTATGAATATGCGAAGGACCCGCGGGTCGGGCCCATGGCAGGATGGCCGCCGCACACGAGCGTGGAGAACAGCCTCGAGATAATCAGGAACGTGCTGGCGGTGACTGAAAACTACGCGGTCTGCCTGAAAGAGGACAACAGGGCCATCGGCAGCATCGGCCTGATGGTCGGAAAAGCCAGCAGCCTCGGCCTGCCCGACACGGAAGGCGAGATAGGTTACTGGATAGGCGTACCGTTCTGGGGCAGGGGACTGATACCTGAGGCCGTCAGGGAACTGGTCCGCCATGGCTTTGAGGACCTTAAGCTGGTTAAGATCTGGGCCGGCTATTTCGACGGAAATGTCAAGTCAAAACGTGTCCAGGACAAGTGCGGGTTCAGGTACCAATATACCAGGAAAAACTTCTTCTGGAAGCCGACCGGGGAGATCCGCACGCTCCACGTTACCTGCCTTACAAGGAAGGACTGGGAGGAAAGCCTGGCCGGCAAAGAGAGTGACAGGTCCGCGGAACGGAAGGATGGCAGGTAATATATGAAGAAAGTGAAAATAACGGTTATGAGGCAAACGGTCTACCAGGACCTTATAGATCAGTACGAAAATCCCATGCAAAATGCCTGTGACATGAAAGTCGGGCAGGTTTTCATCGCCAATGGGTGGAAAAAGCCTGAGGGCCTGTGTGACAGCGCATGGGACAGCATGTCTGCTTTCGTGATGGCGCTTGCCCACGGCGCTGAGGGGCTGTATGACGGCTGGATGAAAAACAGCAGGTCCGCCATGATCTCGTGCAATGACGGCTTCCGTCCGGTGAGCTTCCTGATCGAGGCACTGGACGAAGAAGCTGAACAGGGCGCAGGCGCCTTATCCGAACAGCCGGGCAACGATGAAGCATAGGATCATGCCGGCGATAGTCGGTACCAGGAACGCGATGCCGGTCCATTTCCAACTGCCGGTTTCCTTGCGGATGGTGAGCAGTGTCGTTGCGCAGGGGAAATGGTTCAGTGAGAACAGCATGACGCAGACGGCCGTCACCCAGGTCCACCCGTTGTTCACGAGAAGCAGGCGCAGGTCGTCGAGGCTCTGGGGCTCCAGCATCGTGCCTGCCGACATGTAGCTCATGAGGATTATGGGTATGACGATCTCATTCGCAGGCAACCCCAGTATAAAAGCCATAAGGATATAGCCGTCCAGCCCGATAAGGCGGGCAAAGGGATCGAGGGACCCGGCGCAGTGATCGAGAAGGCTGATGCCGTTCACGGATACATTGGCCATCAGCCAGATCACCAGCCCGGCCGGCGCCGCCACCATGACTGCACGGCCCAGCACGAACAGCGTCCTGTCAAACAGTGACCGGACCAGGATCCTTCCGGGCTGGGGTTTCCTGTACGGCGGGAGTTCCAGCGCAAATGATGACGGCAGTCCTTTCAGGATCGTTTTGGACAATATTTTCGATACAAACAGTGTGATCACGACGCCGAGTACGATCACGACCAGCACCGATGCCGCGGCAGCCAGGGATCTGAACCTTCCGGCCGCCTCCGCTATGAATATGGCCGAAAGTGCGATCAGCGTCGGGAAGCGTCCGTTGCACGGAACGAAGTTGTTTGTGATCGTGGCGATCAGCCTCTCGCGTGGCGAGTCGATGATACGGCAGGCAATGACCCCAGCGGCATTGCAGCCGAATCCCATGCACATCGTCAGTGCCTGTTTCCCATGTGCACATGCCCTCTTAAAGAAGTTGTCGAGGTTGAATGCGACCCTGGGAAGATAGCCCAGGTCCTCCAGCAGCGTGAACAGCGGGAAGAAAATCGCCATGGGAGGCAGCATGACGGACACGACCCATGCCATTGTCTGGTACATGCCCAGGATAAGCATGTCATGGAGCCAGGCCGGAGCCCCTGCACGCATGATCAGGTCCGAAAGATATCCCTGGACCCGGAACAGGCCTTCTGCCAGCAGTTCCGAGGGATAGTTCGCTCCCTTGATGGTGATCCAGAACACGAGTCCGAGCAGCGCAAGCATTATCGGGATCCCCCATGTCCGGGAGGTCACGATGCGGTCTATTTTACGGTCAAGCCTGTTATAGTTTTCCGTCTCGAAAGAGACCACTTCGCGGCTGATTTTTTCAGCGGTTCTGACAATGGAAGAAACGACCCTGTCACGCAGCGACTCAGTGCTTATGCCGGCTTCAGCCAATAATGCACGGGCTTCATCGATCTTTCGTTCAAGCTTTTCATACAGTGAAGTACCGCTATTTTCAGACCTGGCACATTCTTCGGTCCGGACAATATTTCCATTATGAGTGATCTCACCATACCTGGCATCATCCTGGCGATACGGGGAGCCGAAACACAGGTACCGGAGAAGAGAGTCCACGATGCCGGCTTCTCCTTCGATCATGCGCAGGGCCGCCCACCGACTGTTTATCCTGCCGGCATCCAGCTCCTCGATGAAAGGCTGAAGGTGGCCGATAGCTCTTTCAATGGTTTCATCGTACAGGATTTTCATCGGCCCGGCCCCGCTTTTCATGCCGGCGACCTGCTGTACGGCGTCTTTCAGGCTTTCCAGGCCTTCGTTCTTCCTTGCATTGGTGCCGACGACAGGCACGCCAAGAATATGTGAAAGCTTTTCAAGGTCGATCCTGATTTTTTTCCTTCCGGCCTCATCCATCAGGTTGACGCAAACGACTACCCTGCCCGTGATTTCCCTTATCTGCAGCACCAGGTTCAGGTTTCTTTCAAGGCATGTCGCATCGGTGACGACGACGGTCACGTCGGGATTCCCGAAACAGATGAAGTCCCTTGCTGCTTCTTCTTCAGCCGAATTGGCCAGAAGCGAATATGTACCCGGGAGGTCGACCAGGTGGTGATCCCTCCCTTTGTGCCTGTACTTGCCCTGCGCGTTGACAACGGTTTTCCCCGGCCAGTTCCCCGTATGCTGCCTTAGCCCGGTAAGGCTGTTGAATAAAGTGCTTTTTCCGGTGTTGGGATTCCCTGCAAGAGCTATTACCATATCGCCGGGAGATGCAACATGGATCCCGGGCATTTCCTTAAGGGTACCAAAACCGGTCGACTGGCTTGTCAGGCCCACTGTATATCCCTTCCCTGGCGTTGGTCTGCCTGTTTTTCGTGTCAGCGACAAAAGATCCGCCTACGGCTAATATATGAACCGCCGGAAACATGTGTTACCTGCTGGGCCCGGTGAAGCCCCGTTCACGGGCAACTGCGCCGGGCAGCAGGCTGTGTTATAATAGCATAAAAAGGAATAAACATGGCCGGACGGCTGTGGGAAACAGTCCGTACTGCATGCCAGATATGAGGGGGGCATTGCGGATACATGCTGATCAGGATGCGCAGGTACAGGCACATATGCCTTGTGTTGGCCATAGCAGCCGTTATGATGCTGTACGCCTGTGGGTACCGGGACGGGAGCCCGGCCGGCACAGGCGCTTTTGTACATGATGCGGGCGGTACAGTTGCTGTCATTACAGGAGATAATGCAGATACTGCCGGTCCTGCCGATATCGGTGATATTGCCGCCGATACTGCCGATACCACCGATAACGTTCCCGGCAGCGCCGCAACTGCTGCAGGTGATACCCCCGGCGCGTCCGGCGATCCTGCTGTCGGCGTAATCAACAACAGCGCCGATACTGATGATAATGATACTGCCGTCGTCGATTCGGCAGCCCCGGGAAATAGGCAATACACGTACGATTTCACCGTGGCTTTCGCCGGGGACATCAACCTGGCAGACAACTGGGACAACATGCAGTACTGCAGCACGACCGAAAACGGGATCTATGACTGCATTTCGCCTGAACTCATACAGATGATGAGGGATGCGGACATAACGTGTATAAATAATGAATTTACGTTCAGCACCCGCGGTGCACCGCTGAAGAACAAGGTCTACACCTTCAGGGCCCATCCATCCAACGTCGGTATCCTGAAAGAAATGGGAGTGGATATCGTAAGCCTTGCCAACAACCACGTCTATGATTACGGGGAGGAATCGCTGATAGATACCATGGCCACATTGAAACAGGCCGGCATAAAGTATGTCGGCGCGGGCCACAATCTTGACGAAGCTATGGAGCCCGTTTATTTTGAGGTGCAGGGCAAGACCGTGGCATTCGTCGCTGCGTCACGGGCAGAGAAATACAAAATGACACCACAGGCGACGGAAGATTCGCCGGGGATCCTGCGATGCTATGATACGACGCTGTTCAAACAGGTCATAAGAAAAGCCGGGGAAAATGCCGACTATGTCATCGCATACGTGCACTGGGGAACTGAATTCACGCATAAACTGGAAGATGTGCAGCTTTCTACGGGAAAGGAATACCTTGATGCAGGCGCCGACATAGTCATCGGGGCGCATCCCCATCGCCTCCAGGGGATCGAGTTTTACAAGGGCAAGCCTATCATATACAGCCTCGGGAACTTCTGGTTCAATGACGAGACCGTGGACACCGTGCTGCTGAAAATCCGTTTTTTCGGCAACGATACCGAAGAGTATCTCGAACTCAAGGTCGTACCCGCGATCCAGGCGGATCTCAGGACCACGATAGTGACCGACGATGCGGAGCGGGAGCGTATTTTCTCGCTGCTCGAGCGCATATCTGTAAATGCGGAGATCAGCGGCAAGGGGATCATTACGGAACGGGCTGCCGAATGATATGCCGCCTTTGGCCGGGGATCCGTCGGCCGGACCGGAAGAAATGGCATGGTTTTTGACACAAGACGACCGCCACGGCCTGTGATTTCGCCATCTTACGCACCTGCATTTTTTTGACTTTAAAAAAATCCAGATGTGGCGCCCAGGTATTTTTTGGCAGATAATAAATTACCATCATTGGATAATTATCTCTATTCAGGACTGCCATAACTAAATATAGAATTTACTTGAATACTATATATGGGAGGAATGGGTTATGGCGAAAAGGTTAATCGTATTGTCATTGGTGCTTGCGATGCTGGCGGTCATCGTAACCGGCTGTGGTCAGGCAACATCGGGCGGCAAGGGAAAGCTCGTCGGAGTCACGATGCCCACCAAGTCACTCCAGAGATGGAATGAAGACGGCGCCAATGTCAAGAAAGCCCTGGAGGCTAAAGGCTACAAGGTCGACCTCCAGTATGCCGACAACAAGCAGGAGACCCAGAACAGCCAGATCGAGAACCAGATCACCAAGGGCTGCGACGTGCTGATCATTGCCTCGATCGACGGCGGTGCACTGGGCGGAGTCCTTGAGCAGGCAAAGAAAAACAACATTCCCGTAATCGCTTATGACAGACTTATCACCAACACTGAAAACGTTGACTACTATGCAACCTTCGACAACTACGGCGTAGGAAAGATGCAGGGTGAATTCATAGTCCAGGCCCTCGGCCTTGACAAGGGCGAGAAGGGTCCCTTCACGATGGAATGCTTCGGCGGAGACCCGGGCGACAACAACGCATACCTGTTCAACCAGGGTGCAATGGACGTATTGCAGCCATATATAGATGAAGGTGTACTCGTTGTCAAGTCCGGACAGACGAAATTCCCCGACCAGATCGCCATCACGAACTGGGAGTCCAAGGGTGCCCAGGACAGGATGGATAACCTTCTGACTGCGTATTATGCAGACGAGAACATCGACGTCGTACTTTCGCCGAACGACAGCCTTGCACAGGGTATCGTCGCTTCGCTCAAGTCCGCTGGTTACGGCACGGCGTCCAAACCGTTCCCGATCCTCACCGGGCAGGACTGCGACAAGATCAACGTAGGCCAGATCATCCGCGGCGAGCAGTCGATGTCCATCTTCAAAGACACCAGGATCCTCGCCGACAAGGTCATCGAAATGGCCGAGGCCATACTGGAAGGCAAACCGGTTCCGACCAACGCGACATACAACAATGGCGTAAAGGACGTTCCTTCATTCAACTGCGAAATCAAGTTCGCTGACAAGAACAACTGGAAAGAACTGCTTGTCGACAGCGGTTACTACAAGCTGTCAGATATTCCGGGCGCTGAGTAATGACGTTTTGGGGATGGCGGCAGCGTGTCTGCCGCCATTTTCTTGAATAAAACCAAATCATACGTTTAGAGGAGCGAAAAATGTCGGAATATATCCTTGAAATGAAAAACATCACCAAGGAGTTCCCCGGGGTAGTCGCTCTTTCCGATGTCACCTTCAAGGTAAGGAAAGGAGAGATACATGCCCTGGTCGGGGAGAACGGTGCCGGCAAATCCACGCTGATGAACGTTCTCAGCGGGATATACCCTTACGGTACATACTCAGGTGAGATCATATTCAAGGGTGCCGAGTGCAGGTTCAGGAATATACGTGACAGCGAAGCGGCAGGTATTGCCATAATACACCAGGAGCTTGCGCTGAATCCGTTCATGACGATCGCGGAGAATATATTCCTTGGGAATGAACGGGCCCGGAACGGAGTGATCAACTGGGATGAAACCAACAGGGAAGCTGCCGGGCTGATGAAGAGGGTCGGCCTCAGTGAAAAACATTCGACGCTGGTAAAGAACATAGGTGTAGGCAAACAGCAGCTTGTCGAGATAGCCAAGGCGCTGGGGAAAAACTGTGAACTGCTTATACTGGATGAGCCGACGGCAGCTCTGAACGACGATGATTCCGACCATCTTCTCAGACTCCTGCAAACGCTCAACAGGGAGCATGGACTTACCTGCATACTGATTTCGCATAAACTCCATGAGGTAATCAAGATCGCGCACAGCATAACTGTTCTCAGGGACGGAAAGACCATCGAGACATTGGACAACTCCGTGCCTGTCAGTGAAAACCGGATAATCAGGGGAATGGTCGGTCGCGAACTTACAGACCGTTTCCCGAAACGTACGCCGAAGATAGGTGAGATAGGCTTTGAAATCAGGGACTGGGTCGTATATGATCCCCTTGATGAAGAGAGGATAATAATAGACCATGTGAACCTGTACGTGAGGAAAGGCGAAATAGTGGGCCTTGCCGGCCTCATGGGCGCAGGGAGGACGGAACTCGCGATGAGCGTGTTCGGCAGGGCGTATGGCAAAAAAATCAGCGGGACTCTTATCAAGGACGGAAAAGAAATCACGCTCCACAATATCAGCCAGGCGATAGACAACGGCATAGCCTATGTCACCGAGGACAGGAAGACGGCCGGACTTATCCACATACAGGATATAAAAAGGAATATCACACTTGCGAACCTGAAAGAGATAACGAACCGCTTTGTAATAAACGAAGACGAGGAGATCCTGATCGGCAAGGATTACAGGGAGCGGTTCAATATCAAATCGACAAGCGTGTTCCAGAAGGTGGGCAACCTTTCCGGGGGCAACCAGCAGAAAGTCGTACTAAGCAAGTGGATATTCGCAGCACCCGATGTGCTGATACTCGATGAGCCGACGAGAGGCATCGACGTCGGCGCCAAGTATGAGATATACAAGATAATCCTGCAGTTGGCTGACGCCGGGAAGTGCATAATCATGATCTCTTCCGAACTGCCCGAGATACTCGGGATAACCGACCGCCTTTACATAATAAATGAAGGGCGTGTCGTGGGCGAGATGAAAACGAGCGAAGCCACCCAGGAAGAAATCATGTCGATAATAATAAGAAGCTCAGCCGAACGATAGGGGGGAAAACACATGGACAGGTTCAGGGATTTCTTGAATCGCAGTTTGCGGCAATACGGCATGATCATCGCACTGGTTGCTATCATAATATTCTTCGGATTCATGACGGGCGGCAGGTTGATCTGGCCGAGGAACGTCTCGATGTTGGTCCGCCAGAACGCATATGTGCTCATACTTGCCATTGGGATGATGTTTTGTATACTGACCGGCGGAAACGTCGACCTTTCAGTTGGTTCGCTGGTCGCACTTGTCAGTGCCATGTCGGGATTGACGTTAACGAGGCTTGGCCTCCCTTCGTGGCTGGCGATTTTGCTCAGTGTACTGACAGGCCTTCTGGCAGGTATCTGGCAGGGATTCTGGATAGCGTATGTCAAGGTGCCTCCGTTTATCGCGACATTGTCCGGCATGCTTATATTCCGCGGCATCAACAACATCATCCTTGACGGCCAGACATTGCCGCTTTCGGGGCTGTATGTCACGATCGGGACGGGCTCTGTCCCCGATATCGCTCCGAATACTGTTCCGGATTTTCTGCGCATCGGTGACCTGCTGAGACTGCAGAACAAGCCGGAATATCTCAATACGACGATGCTCGTCACCGGGCTTGTATTATCCGTCATATACGTGCTTGTGGTGATTTTCAGCAGGCAAAGCAAGAAAAAACGCGGGTATGAAGTGCAGCCGCTGCACCTGGTCATCATTAGGGTCATCGCATTCTTTGTCGCCATCAACCTGTTTTCCTACTGGCTGGCGATGGATGACGGCCTGCCGATAATGCTCATCCTGCTCGTCATTTTGTATGGGATCTACAATTTCATAGCAAACAGGACCGTGCTGGGACGGCATATCTACGCCATGGGCGGGAACATCAAGGCAGCGGAACTTTCCGGAGTCAACACCAGGAGGATGATGTTCCTCGTATATTCGAACATGGGACTTCTGGCCGGAGTAGCAGGTATCGTTACCGCCGGCAGGCTGATGGCTGCATCGCCGAATGTCGGTATGAGTTTCGAGTTGGATGCCATAGGCGCATGCTTCATAGGCGGCGCTTCGGCATACGGCGGTGTCGGCACAATATGGGGAGCCGTCGTAGGAGCTTTCATAATGGGCGTCATGAACAACGGTATGTCGATCATGGGGCTGGACGTATTCCTGCAGTCAGTGGCAAAAGGTATGGTAGTGCTGCTTGCAGTGGCATTCGACATGTACTCGAAATCGAAATCCAGGCTCGGCTGAACAGAATAACAGGTACTGCAGGGGGCTGTTGCAGCGCCAGGTCGTTCCGGCCTGACCCGACTGGTCCGGTTGATCCCGGATCAGGCCCGGTCCGGCCCGCCTGGCCTGGGCAACCCCCTTTGCTGTCCGGCATCATACAACGTACGGGACCAGTTTATGGTATAATTTATAAAGGACTGCAAACATGCTGTTCTGTGCTGGAGGAGACATCGTGATGAAATGGCTCTACAAGATATCCACAACCCTTCTGTTTGCCGCTGTCGTCATATCTGCGGTATTTGCGATGTATTACCTGGGAAAAGTGAACGAAGCATACAACGACAACACCGTGGATGTTTTCGGCGGGAATCCGGGATACCATTTCTCACTGATACTGTATACCGAGGGCGACGACGAGTACTGGCAGAGTTTCAAGGAAGGCGTGTTCGAAGCCGGGAAAGTCCATAACGCCGCGATAGAATTCAACCCTGTATCCGGCCCGGACAGTGAAGACAGGATAATCGAGTATGTCGATATCGCAAGCAAATCAAGGGTCGATGGCATCATCGTCAACGGCAGGTATTCGAAAAAGTATTCCGAAGCCCTCAAAAACGCGGCGAAATCGGGGGTCCATATCGTGGGCGGCGTATCGGAGGCTATAGATATCAGCAGGCTTTCGTATGTGGGCAACAATTTCTATGATTTCGGGGTAAAAGCTGCAAAACTCATATCCCAGGCCTCTACCAAGGGGCTGCCCATAGACCTGGCGGTGATCCTGTCGGACGAGAGCCCGAACGGCGAGGACAGTACGCAGATATCCCAGGGCGATATCATGATGAGCGGGATAACAAGCGTGATCGAGAAGGAGAAAAAAATCAACCTCTTGTGCACGCTGTACAGGAACAGCTACCTGCTCGGTGCGGAGGATCTGACGAGGGAGATCCTGACGCAGCACCCCGAAGTCGATGTGATATTCTGCACCAATGCCAAGGACACGGCAGCTGCCGCACGTGTCATAGTGGAGCGCAACCTGGTGGGGGATGTCGCAATAGTCGGCACGGGCCTGACCGAGGAAATCAGGTACTACATACAGAAAGGCATCATATTCGGAGTCCTGGACAGGAACGGGCATGAGGCGGGATACAAGGCCGTGGAAATACTGTGTGCGAACATCGGGGATTCGTTCCAGTCCAACTACGTGAATATCGACACGGACATATACACGAGCATAAACATAGACCAGGCAGACCTGGATTGACAGGAACCGGTTACGTATCGGTACCGGACGCACCGGTTTATCGGAGGCAACGGATATGGGGATGTTCTGGAACAGCATGTTCAACAGCATCAAAACCAGGATCATTGCAGTCTTTGTACTCACAATGGCCCTGACCAGCGCTGCCGGGATCTTTGTCCTGGGGTTGTCGAGGAATATCGTCCGGAAAATGGACGAGATGTTTGCTGCCAACGTCGAGATAGAGAACTTCCTGAGCGACCTGCACGACATCAACGCCGAACTGACCAACTACCTTGTGACTTCCGATTCGGACAGCCTGCTCAATTATTACAGGTACAAGGAGCTCTTCAGCGAGAAGGTGCAGGCCATGTTTTACGAACTGCACGGGATTTACGACCAGAACGACCTGATCTACAAGGACATAGCATACATGGCCCAGGCTTATTTCAATGAGGCGGAAGCGGCTGTCGAGGCAAAAAGGATGGACAATGCCGATGAGTACATCGCAAGGTACACCGAGGCGAACAGGATAACCGGCTATATCCGGACATATGCGGACCGCCTCAACCTGAACATCCTTGACAAGAACACCGCCCAGTACCTGAACATGTCGGAAAACCTCAACAAGCTGCATACTGCCAACCTGGTCCTCACGATCTCGGTCATAGCGCTGAACGTGCTTGTTATCGCGTACATGACGTACAACATGACCAGGCCGATCATAAAGCTGGCACATTCGGCCGAAGAGATCTCAAGGGGCAATTTCGACGCGGAAGATGTCGAGGTTTCCTCACAGGACGAACTCAGCATCATGGCCAATGCCTTCAATGCGATGAAGCACAGCATAAAGGATTACATCAGGGAACTGCACAACAAGGCCGATACCGAGGCAAAGCTGCTGGAACAGCAGATCGAGAACCTGAGGATGCAGTCACTGCTGGCAGATGCCGAAATGAAGGCTCTCCAGATGCAGATAAACCCGCATTTCCTTTTCAACACCCTCAATGCGGGAGTCCAGCTTGCAACGATGGAAGGCGCGGACAGGACATCGGCCTTCCTGGACAGCATGGCGAAAATACTGAGATATAATGTCAAGAGCCTGGACAGGATCGTAAGGATAGAGGATGAGATAGATACCATAAAGGCGTATGAGGACCTGTTCATGGTACGTTTCGGTGATGCGATCAGGTTCGAGTACGATATCGATCCGGACCTTCTCGACATAAAAGTGCCGCCGCTGATCATCCAGCCGCTGGTGGAGAATGCGACGATCCACGGTATAGGCCACCTGGAGAGCGGCGGTGTGATAAAGATTTCGCTGGAAAAACGCGGCGATGCCGTCAGGATAGGCGTGGAGGACAACGGGGCCGGGATGGACGAGGAGACAAGGCAGAAGATCCTGAAATGCCAGTCCCCTGACTGCAATGAAACCGGCCATACTACCGGGATCGGAATATATAACGTGGTACAGAGGCTCAGGCTGTTTTTCAGCTGCGAGGATGTGGTCGATGTGGAGAGCGCACCGGGCAGGGGCACGAAGGTGGTCCTTAAGATACCCTGTGACGCAGTCAGCGGCTGAACCGAGAGGGGACAGAGGAGGTGGACCGGGGTGTACAGCCTTATGGTTTGTGATGATGAACAAATTATGATCGAATCTGTTCGGCACATAGTTGAAAAAGAGTTCAGCAATATCAGGATCATCGCGACTGCAAGATCAGGAAGGGAAGCGATAGAGAAGACTCTGACGATCAAGCCGGATATAATACTTACCGATATAAGGATGCCCGGCATAAACGGCCTGGAGGCGATAAGGGAGATAAAGAAAGTCCACAATGACGTGAAAATCGTCATCGTATCCGTTTACGAGTTCTTCGAGTATGCCAAGCAGGCGGTCGAACTGGGTGTGAGCGAGTACCTGATAAAGCCTGTTAAAAAGGAAAGGCTCGTGGAAACGCTTCAAAGGATAGTGGACCAGCTTGATGACGAAAGGCAGAAATACAGGTGGGAGCTCGAAGCGAAAGAAAGGATCGAAAAAATGCTTGCAGCCGTGGAGCACAGCTTCATCTATTCGCTGCTTTTCGCCCAGGCGCGGAAGACCGATATCAGCAGGTATAAAAAGGAGTTCTTTGAAATCGACAATGATACGGGTTTCATTTTCGTGTTCTCGTTCAGGAAAAGGGGCAGGAAAGGCAATTATGACGCCAGTCTCGACGACAGCCTCGACAACGAGGGGATATACAACCTTTTCCAAAACAACCTGAAATACCGGTGCAAATGCATAGTCGGGCCGGTGATGCTGGACCGGGTGGTCGTCTATGTCGCCCAGAGCGTCGATGACCTGTACCAGCAGAGGGTACAGACGATTTCCTGCATAGAAGATATCATGGACCTGCTGGTGAAGAAATATGATATCGAATTCAAGGTCGGGATAGGCAGGATCCACAGGGACGATGACATCCTGGTATCCTACCAGGAGGCGATCAAGGCACTCAACAGCGATGAGGATGGAAGGATAGTGCATATAGATGACATCGCACCTGATATATACGATGTCGGATATGAAATCTCGCTCCTGGAACAGAAGCTCATCATCTCACTGGAAAACGGCGATGTGAGGAGATGCCTTACGATACTGTCCGATATTTTCCGCAAGTACCCGAATTTCTTCGAACAGGACAGCATACATTACAGGATAATCGAAATGATGGCGGCGATCCGGCGTGTTGCTACGGAAAACGGGATCAGGGACAATGCCGAGCCGGGATATTACATCAAGAGGATACTGAACTGCACATCCAGGGAAGAGTTCGAGCAGGTCTGTGCCGAGGAGGTCAGGCAGATAGCCTGCAGGATCAGCGCCAGGAAGAAAAGCAATATCGGGAAGCTGGTCGAGATGACCAACAGGCTGATAAACGAGAGATTCAGTGAGGACCTGAACCTTGAAGACGTTTCGAAGGAACTGCACATAAGCCCGCAGTACCTGAGCAGGCTTTACAAGAATGAGACCGGCGAGAACTTTATAGAGAGGCTGACGGCAGTCCGGATAGAAAATGCGAAGAAACTGCTGAAGGAAAACCGGTATTCCATAAAGGAAGTATGCTATATGTCCGGATACAGCGACCCGAACTATTTCAGCAAACTGTTCAGGAAAAATGTCGGGGTGTCGCCGACCGAATACCAGAAGCAGGCCAGGGACGGATTTTAGCGGCGGAACATTGCGGGGACCCGAGTCGATATCAAACGCGGATATGGACCGATCCAGGCGTTGACCTGATTTCGATCCCAGGCCGACTTATTGCCGCGGCCCCGGATCGACCCAGATGTTCGCCCGATTTCGATCCAATTGCCGCGGCCCCGGATCGATTCAGAAACAGGCCAGGTCGACCTATTGCGAACCGATCGGGTGGATCGGTTTCGGAGCACATAAATAAACCGGGAGAGGTTACCATGATGAAAAAAACCGCGACTAAACAGTGGCTTGCTGTGAAGCGTCTGGCTGTGAACGTTACGGCATTGCTTGTAACGGTCTCGCTGTTGCTGTCCATGGCCGGCTGCGGACCTGAAAAGGCTGCCGTCGATGAAGAAAAAGTGCCGAAAATAGGGTTCATCTATGAAACGATGACAGTAGAGAGATGGCAGAGGGATATGGCCATATTTGTTGCAAAAGCCAAGAACCTGGGCGCCGATGTCATCGTGAAAAACGCGTATGAAGACAGTGACCGCCAGAGAGAGATCGGGATCGAAATGATCAACCAGGGCGTTGACGTGCTCGTGATAGTAGCTTTCGATAAAGACAGCCTCAAGGACCTTGTAAGGTACGCGCATAACCGTAATGTCAAGGTTATCGCATATGACCGCATGATAAGGGATGTGGAGATAGACTTCTACGTCTCGTTTGATAGTACTGAAGTAGGCCAGATGATGGGCAAAGCTGCCACTGAAAACGTGCCTGAGGGGAATTATCTCATACTCAACGGACCACAGAGGGACAATAACTCATTCATGCTGAATGAAGGCTACTACAGCGTTCTCGACCCATATATAGAGCAGGGAGCCATAAACATCGTGGGCGAGACATGGGTAGATGCCTGGCGTGAGGAAGGTTCCTATGAATTCGTCAGCAACATCCTCAACAGCGGGGAGAAAGTGGATGCCATCATTGCAGCCAACGACCGGCTGGCAGAAGGAGCGATAACTGCGCTGAGCGAAAACAGGCTCGCCGGGAAAGTGTTCGTTACGGGACAGGATGCCGAACTCGGCGCCTGCCGGAGGATAGTTGAGGGTACGCAGGGATGCACGGTTTACAAGCCCATAAGCGTCCTGGCCGAGGGTGCTGCCGAGATAGCCGTAAAAATGGCCGATGGGAAAGACATAGGCCTGTACGAGGAAATATCCAACGGCGAATATGATATCCCATGCAGGATTTACAGGCCCATCCTCGTAACGAAGGACAACATCGATGAAACCGTGATCAAGGACGGGTTTTTCACGGCCGAGCAGGTATACAGGAACGTGCGGTGAATCGCCCGGAGATATACAGTAACGTGCGGTGGATGGCTCGGAGTCATACAGTAACGCGTGGATCGTCCAGAGGCACCCAGGAACCCGCGGTGGACGGTCCCGGGGCACCCAGGAACCCGCGGTGGATGGCTCGGAGGCATGCAGAGACGTGTTCGGAGGTATGCGGAGACGTGCCATGGATGGTTCGGAGTCATACAGTAACGCGTGGCGGGTCGTGCAAGTCACACAGGAACGCGTGGATCGTCCAGAGACTGGTCGATACCAGTTTTTTGCGCAAAACTTCAGATAAAGTCCTCTGTTTTGAAATTTTTCATTAACCATAATACTATAATCGCAATTTTATGTTACCAAATAATGAAATTAGTCAATAAAAAAGCATGGAAAATCGGACTTTAGTTGAATATTTGCGCAACGGGGGTTACAAAATTTCAACTAAAGTCAGCGACGGCATGTTTCTGCTCAAAATTTCAGGTAAAGTGCAGTTGAAAGTTACGGGCAAAGTCCGGTATTCCAGGTAAAGCCAGGTCCGCAAGCGTTATGGACCTGATGCCTGTGAAATACGGTCCGGGTCTCATGACCGTGTCTCGTAAGGTCTTATAACCGGGCCTCATCGGACATCATAACCGTATCTCATAACCGTATCTCATAACCGTGTCTCATAATCGGGGATCATATCCGGACATCATATCCGGGAAGCATATCTGATCCTTTACCGATATTTATAGAGGAAATAATTGCAAATTAAAACAAAATATTGTACCATTATCGTATGGTAGCATATTTAAGCCATTTATCAGCGGCTTTATCCTGGGAAGTGCCGCATATCGAAACTGTTTTAGGCAGAAAAATTTCAGAAGCAGAACCTGTTCAAATGACAGTTTCCAGCAACGGTGCGCGGTTTTCAGTCAATGGGAAAAAGGTCCATTCGTGTGAACTTCCTCTTCCTCCCAGGGCTGTTGTTAAGTTGGGCGACAAATTGGTTGCATCACCTGAACTGATGTTTCTGCAGCTTGCATCTGAATTGAGCATCCATCGGCTCATCCTGCTGGGGCTGCAGTTGTGTTCGCACCCGTTGGGGCAACCTCACAGGGCAATAACGTCGAAGCAGAAGCTGAGAACATTCGTTGCCAGAGTCCCGGGACACCGCGGACATCGGAAAGCATCGAGGGCGGTAAAATATATAGAGAATGGGTCGGCTTCAATCATGGAATCGCTGGCATACATGATCCTTACTTTGCCGCATGCTCTTGGCGGGTACGGGCTCAATGGCGCTGTTTTCAACTATGAAGTGAAACTGAAGGCTGAACTGAAGAAACGCCTGGGGACGCATCGCTGTTTTGCAGACCTGTTTTACGAGAAAGCCAGGCTTGCAATCGAATATGACAGCTTTACGCATCACAGCAGCCCGACGGAACAGGGGAGAGATGCCATACGATCGGAGGTTCTCAGGAGGCAGGGTATTGAAGTGATGCACCTGAGCACGATCCAGTTGTATGACACAGATGCATGCAGAGATTTTGCCCACAATGTGGCAAGGTACATCGGAAAGCGTATAGACATCCGGACGAAGAAGTTCCATGCAATGCATAGAGCTCTGAGGGAACTATTACCGGAGAGCAGCAGCGTCACAGGAGCAGATTGAACTTGAATTTTTCACCGTATCGAAATAAAATGATTAACAGTTGAAGTTGCCGGTGTGAATCTGATATATAATAATCTGATGTATAATTATGAAAACCGCTCTTTATACTTGCGGACCGCAAACCGGCAGCATGTAAATTGTCAGCATGTAAGCAGGCAGTATGCGAACTGACGGACCGCAAACCGGCAGCATGCTAATTGTCGGCATGTAAGCGGGCAGCATGCAAGTTGTAGGTACGTCAGCCAGCGGTGCGCCAATCGGCAGTATGTAAGTTGTCGGTCAGTCAATTTGCAGTATGTGGATTGGTAATATAGACATTATATGAACTATAAAAGGCATTATTTGATTTGGCGCAGTGTGAATTGGCATTACATTACTTGTATCATCTGACAGGGGATAGTGCGTTATGAAATATGATGTCGAGTTGGTCGGGAAGATAGGATCCATGGCGTTGATCCGCGAGAAAGAACATGATATCGATTATAACGTTTTCAGCCGCATAGGCAGCGAACTGCGGCCTGGAATGATCTGGGTCAGTTCCGGCGCCGTGGAAATAGGCCGCCTGGACTACATAAAGCGGACGGGGCATGAACTGGTCGGGCCGAAAGAAGACATCATGACCGACTATTCAGCCCAGGGGCAGACTATACTGATGGAGGAGTACCGCCGTTATATCCCGGCTAAATACTCAGTCAGGCAGTTGCTGGTAGAACACGTGCATTTCAATGACCCGGAAAAGCGCGACCATATATACAGGTTCCTGATGCGCTGCGTAAAACAGGATGCCATACCGATCGTGAATTACAACGATACCGTCAGCTTCGAGGAAAACCGCCGCTGGGAACTGGAACAGCTTCGCAGCAACGGCCGCAGGGAGATAGTGGAATGCATAGACAACGATGAGACGGCAGCTGTCATAGCGACATTGGTGCATCCGAAATACCTGCTCATTTTTACCTCCGTCGAGGGGATATATACCGATCCGAAAGATCCGTCCACGCTGGTCGAATGTGTGGAGGGCAGAAATGCGGACGAAGTGATAGAAGCAATAAATGAACTGCAGAAACATTGTGATGGGGCGAGCCGTTCCGGCGCCGGCGGAGCCAGATCAAAGCTGGAATTCATCAAGGAGCCGATCCGGCAGGGCACGACGGTCATGATCGCAAGTTCGAGATACAGGATCTCCGATGTCCTTTCCGGCAATTGCCCGCGCACCGTGTTCCGGGTAAGATGACGACAGTTTGCTGCTGCGTTTCCCCGCGTTCCGGGTAAGATGACGACAGTCTGCTGTTTAATTTCCCCGCTTTATCTGTCTCTATCCCGGATCTGCAGGATATAATACGTTTATGCGGCCATTTTGCGCATCAGGCAACAGGCATTTTGCATATCAGGCGACAACCATATCAGGCAGCACTTAAACCAGGCAGTACTTAAACCAGGCAGCTTTATTGCCGGGAGCAGACGGGGCATTTGCCGGCACTTCCGGCGGTATCGCGTTTTCAGCCTTTCCATGAGGCCGTTATTGATGTATAATAAAAAAACAGGCAAAGAAAAGCGAAAGGAGTGACTTCGTAGTGGCCAACCCTTTCACAGCAATAACTCCTGAAATAATGGAACTCTCCTCGTTATTTGAAAACAACAGCAGGATCGATCCCTCCCTCTACGACAAGTATGACGTAAAAAGAGGTTTACGTGATATAAACGGTAAAGGCGTACTGACGGGATTGACGGTCGTATCTGAAATCGTTTCGTCGAAGGTCGTCGACGGCAGGGAGGTACCCTGTGAAGGAAAGCTGTATTACAGGGGAATCGACGTTGAAGAGATCGTGGACGGCTTTATCAGGGAGGACCGTTTCGGCTTTGAAGAAGTGGCCTATCTGCTGTTATTCGGTGAACTGCCTGATTCGGAACGCCTGGACAGCTTCTGCAGGATCCTGTCCAACTACCGCACGCTGCCTACGAACTTCGTGCGGGACATCATCATGAAAGCCCCGAGCCACGACATGATGAACACGCTGGCCAGGAGCGTCCTGACTATGTACTCCTATGACGACAAAGCCGACGACAACTCGATACCCAATGTGCTGAGACAGTCGCTGCAGTTGATAGCACTGTTCCCGCTGATGTCCGTTTACGGGTACCAGGCTTACTGCCATTACCATGACAAAAAGAGCCTGTTTATCCACCGCCCGCAGCCTGAACTGTCGACCGCGGAAAACATATTGTATATCCTGAGGCCGGACAGCAAGTACACGCCGCTTGAGGCAAAGATCCTCGACCTGTCCCTGGTGTTGCACGCCGAGCACGGCGGGGGAAACAACTCCACCTTCACCACCCACGTGGTGACGTCCTCGGGAACGGACACGTATTCAGCGATAACGGCTGCGCTCTGTTCGCTGAAAGGCCCCAGGCACGGCGGTGCGAATATCAAGGTAGTGCAGATGTTCGAGGATATGAAGGCCAAGATATCAGACTGGACCGACGAAGGCCAGGTGGCGGACTACCTGGAGAGGATCCTGGACAAGAAAGAATTCGACTGTTCAGGCCTGATATACGGGATGGGACATGCCGTATACTCGCTGTCCGACCCGCGTGCCACAATGCTCAAGAAATTCGTTGAAAGCCTCTCGAAGGAAAAAGACTGCATGGACGAGTTCAGGCTCTATTCGCTGGTGGAGAGGCTGGCGCCGGAGATCATCAGAGAAAAGAGGAAGATATACAAGGGCGTCAGCGCAAACGTGGATTTCTACAGCGGATTCGTGTACAACATGCTCGGACTTCCGCTGCAGCTGTTCACACCCCTGTTCGCCATAGCCCGCCTGCCCGGATGGGCGGCCCACCGCATGGAAGAGATAGTGAACGCGGGCAAGATAATCAGGCCGGCTTACAAGTCGGTTTCAGACAGACGTCCGTATATACCGCTGGATCAGCGATGAGTACCTGGTGCCAGGCATCCGGTTCAAAGGGTGGACGATATGTTCAAGGTCTTTATTGTCGAAGATGAGATCGTTGTACGCGAGGGCATCCGCAACAACATCGAATGGGAGCAGTATGGGTTCCGGTTCGCAGGCGATGCCCCTGACGGGGAGATCGCCCTGCCCCTGATCCGCCAGATAAAACCGGATGTCCTGATCACCGATATCAAGATGCCTTTCATGGACGGGCTGGCTCTTATCGAAATCGTTCGCAGGGAATTACCGAAAACCAGGATCATCATAATAAGCGGTTACGACGATTTTTCCTATGCTCAGCAGGCCATACGCATGGGAGTCGATCAATACCTGCTCAAGCCGATCGCGAAAAGCAAGATGGTGGAAGTCCTGACGGAACTGCACCGTAAGATGGCCGAAGAGCAGAAGCAGCAGGAATACTTCGAGGAATTCATGCGCGAAGTACGCGAGTACGAGATATTCACGCGCAGGAGATTTTTCGAGAAGATCGTCACCGGCGGGATGACCGTGCGGGAAATAACCGAAACCGCCGGAGAACTTGGGATAGATCTGAACGCGCCTTACTACAACATCGTGCTGTTTTCACTGAGCAGTGCCGGATATGACGGGAGCGCACCGGAAAAATATACGGAAGTGCTGGCCGCAGTGGAGGATGAGATCAGGAAGTACATATCATGCCATCCGGAACTGATCCTGTTCATATGGAACGTCACTATATACGCCGTGATCGTAAAAGGTGAAAAGGACGATATCAGGCAGAAGACCGATGATTGCATAAGGAACATCGCCGACTGCTGCAGGAAGGCGGGCAGCGACGTGAACTGGCACATTGCCTGCGGCATACCCGTGCCCCGCATCGGAAGCATCCCGTCATGTTTCCAGAAAGCGAGCCGCCTGCTGTCCCACCGGTATATATGCCCGGACGAGCACATCCTGACCGAGGAAGTCATCAGCAATATCAGCAAAAAGCAGGATGCGGGGCAATGCGGAGGCAAAAACGGGATCGACCAGGAACGCGTCATGAGTTTCCTTGGCAACGGATCGATGGAAGACATCGAAAGTTACACTGATCAACTGATACAAAACGCAAAAGTCGAAGCAGCAACGCCTTCCATGCTGTACAGGTACCTGGCCATGACGGTCTACCTGGCCGCAGTGAAATACCTGGATACGATAGGTTGCCGTACATACAGCATCTGGTCGCATGGACTCCGTCCCGACGACGGCATGTCCGCGCCCGAAGAGGCGCGCGGGTATATGCGCAGGGTAATGGAGCATGTGCTGGAACTGCGCGATGACGTTAGCAAAAAACAGCAGCAGGATCTGCTGGACCAGGCTATAGAATATATCAACACGCATTATCATGAAGAATCCATATCGCTTGACAAGGTCGCAAAGGAAGTCAACGTCAGTCCGAATTACTTTTCAGCCATATTCAGCCAGGAGGTCGGGATGACCTTTATCGAATACCTCACCAACAAGCGGATCGAAAGGGCGAAATACCTGCTCCGGCATTCGGACATGCGTTCCGGCGAGATCGCGTTTTCGGTCGGATACAGGGATCCGCATTATTTCAGTTTCGTATTCAAGAAAGTGACGGGGATCACGCCCAGTGAATTTCGTAAAGGAGCAGGCCAGTGAAAACGGGTTCACACCGGAAAACCAGGAACGGGAAAATCACAATGCAGGCCAAGTTATGGAAGATGATCCTCATCGTTTCAGTCCCGCTGATGATCGTGATCATCGCCATCGCTTCCATAGGGATAGCTTATGCGCTGCAGTACAAGGCGATCCTGAACAACGTGACGATGGCTTCCGAGTTCAACCAGAATTTCAAGGACGATGTGGATCTTAAAATGTATTATTATGTCATTGACAGCCAGTACTCGGAAGGCCTGCCTCTCAAGGAAGTCCAGTCTGCAGAACAGATAGCGCGGAAACTGACCGAGACCACCACGAAGAAAGAGAGCCTCCGCGCCATCAACAGCGTGCTCAACCTTTGCCACAACCTCCAGGGCAAAATGGAAGAGATCGCGGGGACAAATGAATACAACCTGCGCGAGGAACAGCTGGTTAACAATATCTATATACTGACGGACCTGATACAGGAGTACATGTACACTTACCTGTACTACGAAGCTGCGCACCTGGACTCTCTGCAGAAGACGATGATCAGGAACATGATCGTCCTCATGGCGGTGAGCGTCGTGTTGTCGGTCATCCTGCTGTTCTTCCTGCTGATGAAATCCAGACAGCTCAGCAGCAGGATCATCGACCCGATAGACAAGATCTGCGAGAGGCTGGTGGCCATCGGAAAGGGCGATCTGCTCGTCTGTGACCCCATACAGGCCGACGTCAGGGAAGTGCAGTTGCTTACGGACGGTATCGAGACCATGGTCGGACAGCTGAGGCGGCTCATAGAAAAGACGGCTGAGCAGGAAAAACAGCGCCGGCGCACCGAACTGGCACTGCTGCAGGCGCAGATCAACCCGCATTTCCTATACAACACCCTGGACACGATAATATGGCTGATCGAATCGGGTGAGATCTCTGATGCCGTTGCCATGGTCAGTACGCTGTCCAACTTCTTCCGGTTTTCCCTGAGCCGGGGCAGGAACGTTATCACGCTGGCCGAGGAGGAACAGCACATCCGCAGCTATCTCGAGATCCAAAAAATGCGTTACCGGGACCTGATGGAATATGAGATAGATATCCCCGATCATTTGAAGTTTTACGTCCTGCCGAAGCTGACCCTCCAGCCGCTGGTAGAAAATGCGCTTTACCACGGTATAAAGAACAGGCGCCGCAAAGGCTGCATCTGCGTAACGGGCAGTGAACGGAACGGCTGCATCCAGCTCGAAGTGGCCGATGACGGGGCAGGGATGACGCCGGAGAGGCTGGAAGAGGTGCGGGCGTCCCTTGAGGAAGAAAGCGGCACCGAGGGCTTCGGGCTCAAGGCGGTGCATCGGAGGATCAGGATACTGTTCGGGAGCGAATATGGCCTGGCCGTTGAAAGTGAGCCGGACGTGGGCACACGGATAATCGTGACCTTCCCCATGCAGACGGCCTCAGATTCCGCATCATGAAACGGATGAGCGGCCCGGATACACATGCGGACGGTGGTGCCCGCGGCAACATGGGAAACGCGGCAGTACCCCGTTATACATGGAGCGGTTTGGTATACCCGGATACAGGATGAAATGATCTGCTGCACATTACAGGCGGAAGAGCAGGAGTGGTGAAGATGAACAGATGGAAGCTTGTGGCGGCTGCCTGCCTGGTGATCGCCCTTTGCGGGTGCATCATGAAGACCCAGCAGGCTCCGCCTTCGGAAGAGGAAAACCTGATCGTTGTGGGTTTTTCGCAGGTCGGAGCCGAATCGGAATGGCGGGTGGCCAACACGGAAAGCATCAAGTCGGCGTTAAGCGAGGAAAACGGGTACGTACTGATATTCGAGGACGCGCGGCAGGAACAGGAGAACCAGATACGGGCTATCCGCAGCTTTATACAGCAGGACGTGGATTACATAGTGTTTTCACCGAAGGTGGAGACCGGCTGGAAGACGGTCCTGCAGGAAGCGAAGGATGCCGGGATACCGGTGATAATGGTAGACCGCGACATTGAGGCAGAGAGCAGGGAACTTCTGACAGCATATATAGGATCTGATTTCTACAGGGAAGGGCAAAAAGCAGTCGTATGGCTGGAAGATTTCCTGGAAAGACAGGGAAGGACCGAAGGACCCGTGAGGATCGTACACATCCAGGGGACGATCGGTTCATCAGCCCAGGTGGGCCGGACCCGCGCGCTGGAGGAAGCGATAGCGAGGCATCCCAACTGGGAACTGGTCGCACAGGAATGCGGCGACTTCACCCGGGCAAAGACATATGAGGTCATGAGCGGCATCCTGGAAAAGACCAGGGATATCGATGTCGTGTACTGCGAGAACGACGGGGAGGCGCTTGGCGCCATCGATGCGATGGAGGAAGCCGGGCTGAAATGCCACCCGGAAGAAGGAGTGATCGTCATATCATTCGATGCCACCAGGCTGGCACTGCAGTATTGCCTGGAGGGCAAGATCGCATTGAGTGTAGAGTGCAACCCGCTGCAGGGGCCTTATGTGGATGATGTGATCAGGCGGCTCGAACGCGGGGAGACGATAGAGCGGGAAATACGCGTGGAAGAGACACAGTTCGATTACCTGACCATTACGCAGGAGATGATCGACAGCAGGAAATACTGACGGTGCGTAACCGGAACATATCATCGACCGGTCGTTAGTTGGGAAAATCTTTCCGGGGACCGGCGTACACGGGCCCGGAAGGATTTTTTCGTTATTTTCGTCCAAACGTTTCGGCAGCCTCGATCGTATTAGTAGTGAAGGGAGGGAAGCGGTTTGAGTTCTTTGTTGCGTACGAATGAAGAACTGATGGAGATCTATAACCGCCATGTGGACACCGTCTACCGGGTTTGCTTCTTGTACATGAAGAACGTGCCGGATACCGAGGATATGGTACAGAACACATTCATCAGGCTAATGAAGGACAGGACGGTCTTTCGGAGCGAGGAACATGAAAAGGCGTGGCTCATCAGGACGGCTTCGAACCTGTGCAGGGACCACTTCAGGCATTGGTGGTCGAAGACGACAGGTGTGGACCAGGCCAGGGATACGGCGGTTTACCAGGATTTCAGCATTGACGGATGCCTCGAAAAAGTCCTGGCGCTTCCCTCCAGGATAAAAACTGCCGTGTATTTGTATTACTATGAAGGATACTCCACGGTGGAAATCGCGAAGATAATGAAAAAAAGCGAGTCCACGGTCAGGGGTTATCTCCATACCGGCAGGAAGCTGCTGAAAATGGAAATGGAAGGTGATTCCGAGTGAGGAAGGAAGATCTGAGGAGTTCATTCGATCCGATAAAGCCGGACGAAACGGCAAAGAAGAGGATGCTGGACAATATACTGAACAGCGTCGGCGAGAGTGCCGGAGATGATGCCGGGAACCGCAGGGCGCATTACATGGGCCGCAGGGCATATTACATCAGAGCGATATCCGCATTTGCCGCAGTTGCCGTGGTAGCGGCGGGAGTGCTCATGTACGGCTCTTTGTGGAAAGGTAAAAACCTGCCACCGGGGAATCTCCCGGGAGTGATGACGGACCAGGCCGCCGGTATGGGCAGGGAGGATGCGGTCGCACCGCTCCTGGACCAGTTCAGGATCGACGACAGGCACTATATCCTGCTTACGGATGACCTGCGCAAAGAATTCGGGCTGCCCGATACGATAAGCGACGGCGATATAGGGGAGAAGATCACAGACATAAGTGTCAGCCCGGATGAAAGGCTCATAGGACGCGAGGTTTTCAGGTATGTCCCGGCCGGTTGCGACGCGGTCGTTGCGGTAAAGGGCGATGACGGGTACAGTCTGTTCAGGTTTTTCGTGTTCGAAAGTTACAACAACAACCAGGACGAAGATGCCGCAAAATACCTGGAACTGTACGGGATAAAAAGTGCGGACGATATAGCGAAAGTCGTGTTCATCGGGCATTCGGAACGCAGCAAGCTGCAGGGCATCCCGGACATCAGGGCTGAACTGACCGACAGGGATGATATCGCGGCATTCTATGGATTCTATTCCGTACTGGAGAACAGCAGCGACAAGTATTTCGACAGGCTGTTCAATTTCGGCGGGTCCGGCGGGACGACGTCTTCCGGCCATTCCATAGAGATCGATATAGCCGGGCGGGAGAGGATGGCTGCCGCCGAGTCGTTGCCGAATGGTACGGTGCCGCCGGATGCCGTCGGGCCGGATGCAGTAGTCGAGGGAAGCACCGGGTCCGGCGCGGCCGGTCCCGGGATCGGTTACGGATCCGACATGCCGATGGAGATCGCGCCCGTTGCACCGGCAAGGACTGAGCCCGTTGCGGATCTGCCCATGAGGGCAGACGATACGGCTGTTGCGTACCCGGTTCCGGCAGATACGCCGGTTTCTGCAAGCACCCCGGTTTCGAACAGCAATGCGGCATCGTCCGGACCGTCGACAGGCATAATAATGGACACGGGCGACGGAACGACCGGGTCGGTACAGGGCAGCACAGGCGCAGCGGCAAATGCGCTGAATGACCCGGTAACTATAAGGATATACAACAAAAACGGCGTATATTTCGATTCCGTATATTACAGGAACATCGGCTTCATCAACAGGTACGAGGTAAATGAAAGGTTTGCGGCGTTCCTCAGTGAAAAGGGAGCTGTGTAAAACCGTGCCAGGTATATCGGCCGGCTATTTGCGGCCATGATGCCGAAGTATGACGATCCTGAAAATCCTTCCGGTAACTGCGCTTGCACGATGCCGGAGGGATTTTTTTCAGGCGGCCGGTCAACTGACCGGAAGAACGGCCGGTGAGTCCTGCACACTGTTTATATGCCGGCCGATGTGTTATAATGATTCCAGCGACATCCGCAGGGAGAATTTTCAGGCGCAGGCCGCGGAGGGAGAAACGATGCTGGAGTACGATGTTCCCGGGTACAAGAAGCTGAGAGTCATAGTCGGTACTGATGCCGCATGTGAGGCGGACGATCCGTTCGCGATAGCGCATGCGCTCATGTGCCGCAAATTCGATGTGAGGGCTATATTCGCCGAACAATTCGGGGGCCGGAAACGACCAAAAAGAGCTATGATGAGATCATGACAGTCCTGGACGCCATGGACATATCGGTCCCGGTTTACATGGGAGAAGAGGGAAAGCTCTCCGAAATCCAGGGCAATGATATATCCCCTGCTTCGAAGTTCCTGGTCGAAGAAGCGATGCGGGATGATGGCAAACCGCTGTTTGTACTGTGCCTGGGAGCAATAACGAATGTGGCGTCCGCGATAAGGGAAGCTCCGGAGATAATCCCGAGGATGACCGTCGTCTGGATCGGCGGCCATGGATATGAAACAGTTACTCCGGATTTTCGCGAATTCAACTCAGGGAATGATATCGATGCTGCTAATCTTGTAGTTTCAAGCGGAGTGGGATTATGGCAGATACCCTCCAATGTTTACGGATCGATGCGCATCAGCCTTGCGGAGATACAGCACAGGATATACCCTTGCGGGAAGATCGTCAGGCACCTGTTTGAAAACATGGTGAAATATAACATGTCAGAACATGCCGGGTGGACGCCCGGCGAAAGCTGGGCCCTGGGCGACAACCCGGCCGTCGGGGTGGCGATGGACCAGAACTGCGGCACCTATGTATACCGCGAAGCCCCGATCTTCAATGAGGACACCACCTACACCTTCAAAGCAGGCAGACCGAAGATCAGGGTGTATACTTCCATAAACTCCAGGTTCATATTTGAGGATCTCATAAGCAAGCTGCAGCTAAACTACGGGCCCGGCAGCGGCAAGCAGGCGTGATCCCGGGGCAGGGCTGCGGGTGGTGCCTGATGCACGCATACGTGATGTGCTGTTACAGGTATGCTGATATGTATATCCAACGGCAAGTACCGGCCCGTACATGGTGCCGGGAAGACAATAATATCCGGGAGGTCAGGATATGCAGGACAACGGGACCGGACGGTCATACAGGCATGTCGTTTCGGGGACGGTGACAGGCAGGTACGAGGTGCCCGACTACCCCGAATGGGCGCACAATGCTGTTTTCTATCAGATCTATCCCCAGAGTTTCTATGATTCGGACGGAGACGGCATCGGGGACCTGCAGGGCATAATTCAGAAGCTGGATTATGTGAAGAGCCTCGGCGTCGACGCCATCTGGATAAACCCGTTTTTCGAATCGCCGTTCCACGACGCAGGATATGATATTTCAGACTATTACAGGGTCGCGCCGAGGTACGGTACGAACGGGGATGCCCGGATGCTTTTCGAAGAAGCCCACAAAAGGGGCATAAGGGTCCTTTTTGATTTCGTTGCCAGTTACACCTCCATCGAACACGAGTGGTTCAAAGAGTCCGGCAGACAGGAGAAAAACAGGTACTCCAACTGGTACATATGGACAGACGGCACCTGGGCGCCGGTGCCCGAAGAACTGAAGGACAGGTTCATACAGGGTTATGCAAGACGTGACGGGCAGTTCATGAGGAATTTTTACTGGTGCCAGCCGGCGCTGAATTACGGATTTGAACACCCGGACCCTGCATATCCGTGGCAGCTTCCGACCGACCACCCCGATGTGCTTGCCATGAGGGAAGAGATGAAAAATGTGGTGAGATTCTGGCTGGACCTCGGTGCTGACGGCTTCAGGGCCGATATGGCGGGCGCTCTGACCAAGCACACGCGATACAGGGGAGACGGCCGGTCCGGCGCAAATAAGCTCTCCGGTACCCAGACTTTCTGGAGGGAGATACGGGAGATCCTGGACCGGGAATACCCGGGCTCCTTCATGATAGCGGAATGGTCGCATCCCGTATCCGCCGTGGCAGGCGGATTCCATGCGGACTTCTATCACTGGTTCAGCGGCTACAACGACCTTTTCCAGAAAGAAAGCTGGAGGATACTAAACGGGCTTTCAGAGGGACACAGCTTTTTTGACGCGGAAGGGAAGGGGAACATCGCGGCGTTCCTGGAAGGTTACATGCAGCAGTATGAAGCTGTAAAAGGCAGGGGCTTCGTCTGCATCCCCGTAGGGAACCACGATGTTGCCAGGATAAATATCAGGCGTTCAGCCAGGGAACTGGAAATGATTTTCGCGTTCTCGCTGACCCTTCCGGGCATGCCCTTCATATACTATGGAAACGAGATCGGTATGAGGCAGCTCCACGGACTGCCCCATGTGGAAGGCGCATACGGGCCCAGGGCGGGCGCACGCTCGCCGATGCAGTGGAAAAAGGGACCGAATGCAGGGTTTTCGGCAGCACCCGCCGACAAACTGTACCTTCCTGTAGATCCGACCGATGATCACCCCAACGTGGAAGACCAGGAAAATGACCCGGATTCGCTGCTCAACAGGGTAAGGGAGCTGATCGCTATGAGAAAACGGCACAAGGCGCTTTCTGCCCATGCAGAATTCGTTCCCCTGTATGCGGTGGAAAACGAGTATCCTTTCATATATGCCCGCGCCGCTGACGAAGAAGTGATACTTGTGGTGCTCAACCCCTCAGGGCAGGAAAGGCGGGCAGAATTCACCAGCAATCTCCGGATCGCCGGCAGGAGACTGATCGCCGGAGACGAGATCAGTATGGGATCCGCCGGCAGTAGGATTTCCGTAACAGTACCGCCGGTGACCTATTCGATTTACATAATGCAGGCCAGGCACGACAGCCAGCCGGTCATCTGAGCACACCCTGTACTGCCGTTCCGATGGTTTGCCTCTCATCGGGACCGTTCTGCAGGATGACAGGTTCGTGGGCCGGGTGGAAGCGGCTGCCGATAAAAAGACATGTACTTCGACTGACTGCCTCACATGGTGTTATATTAAGTTAATTAAACGGAATAATGGGTAATAGTTAAGTAATTACAGGAAGGATAAGTTTTGATAAAGGAGTGATACATGTGAGTAAAGTGAGGCTTGCAGTCATTTACTATAGCATGGGCGGAACCAATTACCAGATGGCCAGGTGGGCTGCCGAGGCAGCAGAAGAGGCAGGTGCCGAGGTGAGGTTACGGAAGGTGCGCGAACTTGCGCCGCAGTCCGTGATCGACAGCAGCCCTGCCTGGAAGGCGCATGTCGAGGCCACGAAGGATATTCCCGAGGCTGAGTCCGACGACCTCGAGTGGGCTGACGCGATAATTTTCAGCACACCGACCCGTTTCGGGAACATCGCGTCACAGATGAAACAGTTCCTGGATATGCAGGGTGGACTCTGGGCACAGGGCAAAACGGCGAACAAAGTCGTGAGCGCAATGTCGTCCGCTCAGAACCCGCATGGCGGACAGGAGGCAACCATATTGTCCATATACACATCGATGTTCCACTGGGGAGCGATCGTAGCGGCGCCCGGTTATACGGACCCGGTGGTCTTCGGGGCTGGAGGGAATCCTTACGGAACGAGCGTGACGGTTGGACAGGACGGCAATATGGTCGGCGATATCAAAGCCATTGAGGCCGCCGTGAAACACCAGGCAAAGCGGACCGTCACCGTTGCACAGTGGGTCAAAAACGGAAAGGCAGGCTGATATCCTGTAGAAGGCTACTCAGACAGACAGGCGGCAGAACGGCTGGAAAGCCGGTCCTGCCGCTTTGTTTTGTAATGAGACTTCCTGGCCGTCGACGGCCTGCCCGAGTACTTCTTAAGCCAGCGAACAAGGACATTACTAACGAATATTGTCCATTTATCCGGCGATTTTTTTCGTTTTCTTGCCTTTCTTCAAATTTCGTTGATATCCGGTCAGGGTTTCAGTTATTATTTGGTCAGGCGGCATTGTGCCGGAACAAGCAGCAGTCGTACCTTTTTCATTAACGTCACAAAAGAGTCATGATTCGCGGCAAAATTTTCATATGAAAGGATGCGTCATATGGACAAGAGTTTTGCACCTGCTCCCAGGTTCAACCGCTGGATCCCTGTTGCGGCGAGTATCGCCATACAGCTGTGCATGGGTACGGCGTATATCTGGAGCGTATTCCAGTCCTACCTCATAGTCAGTCCGTCAACGCCGGATGCCTTGTTCAACTGGCCTGCATCTTACGGGACACTGGCCTATTCGCTGCTCCTTGGGCTGTTGACGGTGGGAAGCACCATCGGAGGCAAACTGCAGGAAAGGATGACGCCGAGGATGGTGGTTATTGCAGCCGGTGTCGTGCTTGGCTCGGGATTCTTCCTGGTTAGGTTCATCACCGAATCGACACCGTGGCTGCTCTGGTTGACTTATGGCATAATGGGCGGTATCGGGATGGGAATGGCCTATACTACGACGATCGCATGCTGCCAGAAATGGTTCCCGGACAAAAGAGGACTTGTGACAGGTATAATCGTCGCGGCCCTCGGGTTCGGCGGGCTTGTGTTCACGCCCGTCGCCGAAGCACTGATAGCAGCATATGGAGTGCTGGATACGTTCTCGATACTGGGTGTCGTATTCTTCATCGTGAACGTGGCAGGCGCGTTCTGCATCATCAACCCGCCGGAAAATTACAGACCCGCTGGATGGACGCCTCCTGCGCAGAAATCGGGCTCTGCCGTGCGCAGCTTCACCCCTTCCGAAGCGGCCAGGACACCCCAGTTTTACATGGTCATCATTGCATTCATGTGCGCGACCGCCGCAGGATCGATGATGATACCCATGGCAAAGATACTCGGGCTGCAGCCTGACAGCGGCCTGACAAATGAAGCGGCCGTTGCCGGCGTCATGATAATATCGTGCTTCAATTCTTTCGGACGCCTATTCTGGGCCGGGCTTTCGGATAAACTTGGCAGGAAGAGGGTGCTGCTGATACTTCTTGTTATTGCTGCCCTCTCGATAGTTGGAGTCTCATTCACGAAGGGTTACCTGATGCTGGCGTTCATCGCGGTCATAGGGTTCTCATACGGCGGATTCCTCGGTGTATTCCCGGCACTGACCGCTGATTTCTGGGGAACGAAGAATGTTGCGACGATCTACGGTATGATCCTGCTCGGGTTCGGTATCGGCGCAGTGGTTTCATCATACGTGGTCGCATACTTCAGCGCAGCCAGGGCGTTCACAACGGCATTCGCCATCGCCGGCGCCGCAGCAGTCGCAGGATTGGCGATAGTATCGCTGCTGAAGGCTCCTGAAGCAAAGACTGGGTAAAAAGACTGAGTGGATTGAAAAATCGGGTGCCTGGCACCCGATTTATTTTATGTAGAAATCCAGGATGTCTTCGATGCTGATGACGCCCCGTACGATATCTCCTTCCAGCACGGGCACCGCTATGATGTTGTTTTTTCTCAGCCGTCTGGCAACGGTAAGCACTTCTTCGTCCACCGAGGCGGTAATCACATCTTTTGACATAACCCACTCGACAGGACACTTTTCGATATGGCCAGGTGTGATCAGGAACCTGTAAATGTCTGCCTTGACGATCATGCCGACCAGCTTCCCGTTCCTGTCCACTACAGGTGCGCCGTTTACCTTCATGCTGCTCATTTTTGCCAAGGCATCTTCTATCGTATCGCCCGGGCGTACGCTAACGAAGTTTTGCTTCATGAGCTTGTAGATTTTCATTTCATCACCACCCCTTCCTGATTCTGCATTAATTATAGCATAAAAAGTCATTCGATGCTGTTCCTGACAGTTTGCACGTACAGTACCGGCTGTGTCCATGGCAGCAGATACGGGTTTTGTCAATTGGACGCACGGTACCATAATATATTACCGGAGCCTTGCAGTTCTCTTTACAAGCTGAATATTTATGCTATAATTAGTCATGTTTAAATAAAATATACTTAATAGTACGTATCTGTCCGGCAGTATTGATCATCTCCGAATTCAATGACGAAACGGGGGACAGGAAAGCCGGGACGCCAGGCGGGTCCGCCTGGAGTGTCCTGTTCCGGCGGATGGCCCCGCAGGAGTTGACCAAGCGTTGTGTCGCAGTCTGAAAGACTCGGCCTGCGTTTTTTGCTTGGGAGAAAAACAGCGCCCGGGTAGACCTCATGCATTTGCGTCGGGCAGGGAAAAGTAAGCACGCGGACGCGGGAAAATAACGGTCCCGTATAGCCAGGTCTGCCCGTGCGGTTCCGGATAAGGAGGATTGCAGTGCGCAAGCGTTTGATCGTCCTGTTTATCATATTGTTTGCCTTCTGGCTCGTGATTTCTTCGGCGGCGGACCTGCAGCACGTCCTGGTCGGGGCGCTGATAGCCTTCCTGACCGCGTGGTTCTGGTATGACCTCGGCCCGAGACTGCCTGAAGTGCCGTCAGTGCGCAGAGTGCTGCGCCTGGGCTGGTGCCTGGTTCTGATGGTGGGATACGTGATCCAGGCGAACATATCTGTGGCCAAAGCCATGCTGTTTTCCCGCCACTCGGTGGACCCCGTGTTCATGGTGCTTGATCCGGGCCTCAGTACACACTGGGGAAGGGTGCTGCTTGCGACATGCATTACCATAACGCCGGGGACGATCACCGTGGATATCGACCCGGAAACCGGCCATTTCATAGTCCATGCGCTTACGGAGCAAACCGGGAAAGACCTGTTGTACTGGCGCCTTATAGACAAGATAAGAAAGCTTGAGGACAAGGAGGATTAGGTATGATGCTGATGCTGGCAGGACTGACGGTCCTGATCCTCATAGTGCTGGTGCGGGCGATCATCGGCCCGACCGTGATCGACCGGCTCATCTCCATCAATGCCATCACGAGCAAGGTAAGTGTAGTGATATTGCTGATAGCGTTCGTCAAACACGAGTTTGGCGTCATTGATATATCCATTGTTTACATGATGTGCGGATTTGCCGGAGCGCTCTGGATCCTCAGGGTGCTGACACTCGGCGACTGGCATCTGAGGCTTCCCGGGATCAGGGGATTTGAAGGGGACAGAGAGGAAGTGCAACCGGATGATTAAGTTACTGGCTTATGTATGTTTCGTTGGCTCGTTTCTGGCTTTTGGGTTCGGGACACTGGGACTGTTCAGGTTCCCGGATTCATACACACGGATGCATGCCGTTGGAATGGGCGATACGCTGGGTGTCGGGCTGGCCGGGCTCGGTCTCCTGCTTCTGAGTCCGGACTGGATCGTGCGCCTCAAGCTGGTATTCATCCTGCTGCTGTTCTGGCTGATAAACTCGGCCATGACGCATCTCGTAGCCAAAGCCGGACTGATCCACGGCGTGCGGCCTGCAAAGGATACGAAACTGAGGAAGGGGTAGGCATATGATTTTCACAGCTGACGATTACTGGCTGATAGCCCTGATGTCCATACTTGTGATTGCGTCACTGGCCATGTATTTCATAAAGAACCTGATACATGCGGTCATCGTGTTTGGAGCATTCAGCCTTATAATGGTAGTCATATGGCTGCTGCTGAACACTCCCGACCTTGCGATCACGGAGGCGGCAGCCGGTATCTGCACGACTGTCATGATGATGGTCGTCATTTACCGGACAAACAGGAGGGAGGAATAGCAGCGATGATAAAGAAACTGCTGATATTGCTGATCGTCCTTGCGACAGCCTATGTCGGACTGTTTGCGATAGCTGAACTTCCTCCATACGGGATGCCTGACAATCCGGTCCATAACCAGGTTTCCGAGCGTTACATCAACGGAGCGCTTGAGGAAACCGGTGCGATGAACATGGTAACAGCGATTGTCCTGGATTACAGGGCATATGACACGATGTTCGAGACAATAGTGCTGTTTACGGCTGCGCTTGCGGTCGTCATAACGCTGAAGACCGATAAAAAGGAACAGATCGGCGGAGAGGGGGAAGGCGGCAGATGAGAGACTTTATTTTGAAAAGGGTTGCTGCCATGATCCTGCCTTTCGTCTGTGTTTATGGATTTTACGTGATTTTCCACGGACATATCTCAGCAGGAGGTTCCTTTGCCGGCGGTATTATCGTGGGACTCAGCTATATAGCGTTTTCTACCATTTACGGCATTGAAAAAGGCCGTGCCAAAATGCCGGAAAAAGTCCTCACATGGACGGAGAGTTTTGGCACGCTGTGGTATGGGATAATGGGAATGGTGGGCATATTCAAAGGAGCTCCATTCCTTGCCAACAAGCTGGCGGGTGTCGACCTCGGGCTTCCGGGAGCGCTCTTTTCCGGAGGGATCATCTTTTATATAGGTCTGGGCGTCGGCATAAGGGTCGCAAGTACCATGATCACCATATTCTTTAGCCTGATGGAGGATGAATCGTGAAAACGTTGCTGGAAAAGCTGATCATCAACTATCCATATTTCTTTGCCATGGTCCTGTTCGCGATCGGCGTGCTGACAGTGCTGACCCGGTCCAACCTGTTCAAGAAGCTGCTCGGGATCAATATCATGGGAAGCGCCGGCTATATCCTGTTCATTGCCGCCGGAAACATCAGGGGCGGTACCGAGCCTATCCTGCATACGTCGGATCCCGGGGCGGTGTATGTCAATCCGCTGCCGTCAGCGCTGATGCTCACGGGCATCGTCGTCAGCGTGAGCGTAACAGCATTCGCATTGTCGCTGATCATCAGGCTGTATAAGGAATATGGCACTACTGACGCCCAGCGGATCGCCAGGATGAGAAACGAGGTGACGGAGAGTGACAGCAGTGATCGCAGATAACCTGCCGGCATTCGTTATAATAGTGCCTCTGTTTGTCGGTGTTGTCCTGCCCGTATTTGCACGCCGGCTGCGCCTGGTGGAAGGACTGGTCGTCCTGGCTGAAGCGGCCGGACTTGCAGGCGCCGGCTTTCTGGCTTATATCGTCTTTGCGCAGAAAGGAACGGACTGGGTCTACCAGTTAGGAGGTTGGCCGGCTCCGTGGGGCATAGAACTGACGGTAAACAGCCTTGCCGTGTTTTTCCTGTTGGCCGTAATGGCCGTCAGTCTTCCGATAGCGTTGTTTACCATCGGGAATTTAAAGGAGGAAGTGGGAGGCAACAGGCGGACAGCCAGGTTTTACACGCTTTTTCTGCTGCTGGTGGGTGCGCTTGCGGGCATGGCGCTGACCAACGATCTGTTCAACACGTATGTCCTGGTTGAAGTAGCGACGCTGAGCTGCTGCGGACTGGTCAGTTCGCGCGGCACCCCCAGGGCTGCCGAAGCGGCCTTTACATACCTGATACTGGCGACCCTTGCATCTTCACTCGTAGTGATAGGGATCGGTTTCATATACGTTATAACCGGTCATCTGAACATGGGATTTGCATCACAGGGACTTGCGGAGGTCTGGCAAACCAAGCCTCATGTGGTATGGCTGGCGATCAGCTTTGTCCTGGTCGGGTTCGGGCTGAAATCAGCCCTCTTCCCGCTGCATGTCTGGCTGCCGGATGCGCATTCATCTGCTCCGTCTCCCGCCAGTGCCATTTTGTCGGGCCTTGCAGTAAAGGGGTATATGATCTGCCTACTGAAGTTTTTGTATGTTGTTTTTGGACCAGACCTGATGAAAGAGTTTTCGGTGGACAGGATACTGGTGCTGGCAGGTATGGCCGCGATCATCTGCGGAGCCGTGATGGCTCTCCCGCAGGATAACCTGAAACGAAGGCTTGCTTTTTCCACGGTTTCCCAGGTCGGATATATTTACCTGGGTTTCGGACTTATGGATGAAAACGGTTTGGCAGGTGCACTGTTCTATCTTGCAAGCCACGCGGCGATCAAATCGGCGTTGTTCCTGTCAGCGGGCGCCATGATTTCCGCCACGGGAAAGAAAAAGATAAGTGAGATGGCAGGCATCGGGCGCGAAATGCCATTGACGGCGGCGGCCTTCACGGCAGCCAGCCTGGGACTGATCGGCATACCCATGTTTTCGGGTTTTGTCGGCAAGTGGTACCTGATAACCGGAAGCCTTGATACCGGGGATTTCCTTCCGACAGTCATAATAATTGCGGGAAGCGTGCTCTGCGCCGCCTACCTTTTCCCTGTGATCCGCGTCGCATGGTTTGAATCGCCGCAGACGGCGAATCAGGAAAATACCGCCCAGCTGAAAGGCCCTGGAGCTGCCCAGAAACTGGCTCTTCTGATGCTTATGGCAGTCATATTCATACTCGGGATCGTACCGGGACCTTTCATTGCGCTGGCCAAAAACGCAGCTGCTGAATTGCTGATGTTCAGGTAGGCGAGGGGGAGATTTGCTGATGTTTTATTCTGCCGATGCTTTGAAACTTTATCTTATTCTGGGTTTATCGAGCGGAGCTGCCGGTGGTCTGATCGTTTTGATGATCCCCAGGGACAGGCGCCGCCTGCGTAATATAATAACATTCATATTTGCCGCGTCCGGCGCGGTTTTCAGCTGGCTGACGGCTTTATCGGTATTTGCAGGGAAGGGTGGAAGGGTCGGTTTTGCATCCGGCGAACTGGAGTGGAGTCTTCATCCTGATCCGCCCGGTGCGGTTTTCGGACTTATTGCTTCCACTTTGTGGCTGTTTGCGACCGTATATTCATTCGGATATATGGCGGAGAAGGGCGGACAGCGCGTTTATTACGCTTTTTTCCTGTTCTCGCTCAGTGCAACTGTCGGAGTAGCTTTCGCCGGGAACCTGGTAACCCTGTACCTGTTCTATGAACTGCTCACCCTTGCCACCTATCCGCTGGTGATCCATGAACGCACTCCCGAAGCTTCGGCTGCCGGAACGAAGTACATCATGTACAATCTTTCAGGCGCAGGAGCCATACTTATTGCGATAATAATCACTTACAGGTATGCCGGGAATCCGGATTTTACAGGCGGACCGGTACTGGCCGGTGTAAGCAGCCCGGTGCTTGGCTGGCTTTTGGTCATGTACATCGTCGGTTTCGGAGTCAAGGCCGCGATAATGCCTCTGCACCGCTGGCTGCCTGCAGCCATGGTCGCGCCGACTCCTGTGAGCGCCCTGCTGCATGCCGTTGCGGTGGTCTACGCAGGTGTATTTGGAGTCATCAGGGTCGTTTATTCCGTGTTCGGACGTGAACTTGCAGGACAGTTAAGCATCAGCCGGGTACTTCCGTGGGTTGCGGCATTCACCATACTGGCTGGTGTTATCATTGCGCTGCGGCAGGATGTTTTGAAGCGCAGGCTGGCATATCAGACCGTCAGCCATCTCTCATATATCCTGCTTGGAGTATTTACACTGCAGCCGTGTGGGCTGGCCGGAGCAATGATGCAGATGATCACTTATCCGTTTATGAAAATGACGCTGTTTTTCTGCGCAGGGATCATTGCCAGGCAGACCGGCGAGACGAGGATCAGCAGGATGGCCGGAGTCGGCCGGAAGCTGCCGTGGACGATGGCCGCTTTCGTGGCTGCGACCCTTGGGATGGCAGGAACGCTGCCCATGAGCACATTCTGGGGCAAATATTACCTGATGAAAGGCAGCGTGGCAGGCGGCATGTGGCCGTTCGCCCTGGTGCTTGCAGTCAGCGGCCTCATCAATGCCGCGTGCTTCATACCTGTTGCAGTGGAGGCATTCCGCGGCGATAAAACGCCGTCATGCAAAGAAAAAGACGGATGGACTGCGCTGATGTTCGCACCGACCGTGGTCCTGGTGGTTATATCTATCGTGACCGGACTTGTGCCGGGAATCGTCTGGCCGGGGGTCGAGGCCGTGACAGACTGGTTCTTTGGTTGATGGGAGGTAAAGTTGTGTTGATCGCATTGATCATAGCAATACCGTTGACAGCAGCATTCGTTCTGCTCCTCATGAGGCGCAGGAATCCCAGGTATTTACCGGCCGTGGCTTCGGTACTTGTGCTTGTATTAAGCTGCCTTCTGCTGAAAAGCGTTTTCAGCGGGGATACCTTCAGTTTCCGGATACCTCTTCCGGGACCTTATAAACCTGTATTCAGTGCCGATGCAGTAACTTCGGTATTTGTCGCGCTCGCCGCATTCGTGTGGCTGGCCGTATCCATATATGCGCCGGGGTACATGAAACATGAAAAAAGGCCGGAAAGCTTTGATGTCTGGACACTGTTCACGCAGACAGCAGTCATGGGAGTTTTCCTTGCCGGCGATTTTCTGACGATGCTGCTCTTTTTCGAACTGATGACCGTTGCATCGTATTTCTGGGTCATCCATCGGTGGGACCGGAAAGCGGTCAGAGCAGGGTACCTTTACCTGTTCTTCAGCCTGGCTGCCGGCTTCCTGGTGACACTCGGGATAGTGATGACCGGTGAGGCGACCGGTGTCCTGCCTGCTGTAGGGAATGGTCCGGCGTCGCCATATGATACGGGACTGTTCGGCTGGGGAATCGCCCTGTTTGCCTTTGGATTTGCTATAAAGGCCGGCATCGTGCCGCTTCACATATGGCTCCCGCATGCACACAGCGCAGCGCCGACACCTGCCAGCGCACTCCTGTCCGGTCTGCTTATCAAGGTGGGAGCATATGGCCTGTTACGGACGGGCGAGATCGCCGGTTTGGGCCAGGAAGTGGGAAACGGGACTGAGTGGCTTGGGCCGGTTCTAACAGCTGCAGGGATCTGCTCGATGCTGATCGGCGTCATTTCAGCCTTGCTTCAGAGCAACGCGAAACGGCTCCTGGCATACCACAGCATCAGCCAGATGGGCTACATCGTGTTCGGACTTGGTATCGGTCTTTACCTGGGAGAAGAAGGCGGCATGGCAATTACCGGCGCAGTGTACCATGTAATAAACCACGCCTTGTTCAAGGCTGCCTTGTTCCTTGGCGTAGGTATCATATATATAAGCACGAATGAGACAAACCTTTACAGGCTTGGCGGCCTGCTGCGCCGATTTCCGGTGACTGCGGCACTGATGCTTGTCGCTGCCCTGGGGATAACAGGTGCACCGGGACTGAATGGTTATGCAAGCAAGACATTGCTCCACCACGCTGCCGGGATCGCTGCAGAGACCGGTTCTCCGTGGCTGGCGTGGGCGGAGCGGCTGTTCGTGGTGACCGGTGTGGGCACGGCTGCATCATTTGCCAAGCTGTATTACCTGTTGTTCCTGAGGAAACCCGGTGAAGAAGCACACCGTGGTAAACATAGCGATAAAAACTCGCCGGATGCCCGGGAACATCAGGATATGCCGGCAACAGCGAAAGCCCTGTCATGGATGCATGCCGCCATGGGTCTTCTGGCTGTTGCCATTGTTGGTATCGGTGCTGCACCAAAATTCTTTGCGGATAAACTGGTCATGCCTGTCGTACGTGCCCTGGGTGCCGGGCATGGAGCTGTCAGCCTTGCGGACCTTGCATCTCCGCTTCATGGTGATTTTACGTTCTGGACTGCCGGAGACATTCTGAGCATAGTCATTACTTTGATCGCAGGTGTGCTGGTTTGCATGGCAGGTCTCAGGTTCGGCATATTCCACTGGAAGCCTCCGGTCTGGCTTACAGAGGAAGGCCTGGGCAAAATTGCCGCAAAGGGCATACTGCGGTTGTGGGATGAAGGAGCCAGGGAATACCGCGTTATCGCCGACAATGCGCATGAGTCAGGGGATGCGCTGAAAAACAGGCTTTATTCCTTTGTGCGGAAGTTCGACCGGGCCAGGAGCGGTACTGTCGGCAGGGTAACGGTAACGGGGATCAGCGCCGATGCGGCATTGCTGTTCGTGATACTTGCTTTGCTGATAGTATGGTACATCATAGTCCACCCGGATATCCCCGAATCATGGCTTTGGATTTTCAGGACTCAGCAGTAAAGCAATGCTGACGCTCTCAAAAACAGCTGGCTCAAGACAGCGGATTCCGCCCCGGCATGGCCGGAGGCGGAGTTTTTTACTGTCCTGCGGAGTTATCATGTATGGATGTGTCCTGTCCCGAACTTCGATCAATCGTGGTACAGCCCGAACAGCTTCAGCAGCCTCTGCCAGAAGGTCAGCTGTGCAGTCTCACTTGCGGCAGCATTCACGGTTTTCGGCATTTTGATCGGGTCGGTCCTCAACACGAACTGGACTGCCTTAATGCTGGTGTTCTTTTCAGATACGAAGGAGACCGGCTTTTCATCGCTGCCAAGTATGTCTTCGAGCAGATCGTCTATCTCTTTTTCTATTTCAGAATCGATGCCGGATGTACCTTCGCGCAGCTTTCCCATGCCGGCCTTGTATGAAGCAAGGCCGTCCCGCAGTTCCGTTGCCGCCGAACCGAGTTGTGCCCCGGCCTTGTACAGTTCATTTGCGGATGCTGCCAGCATGGCGGCTGAAGAACTGAATTCCCCGGTCCCCTTTGCCAGTTCCGCAGCCCCTGCTCCCAGCTGCGCAACGCCGTTCGTATAGTTTTCCAGGCCCCGGGTGAACTGCACGACTCCGTCAAGCTGGTTTTTCACGTCCGAAAGGGCTTCTGAAAGTCCGGGCACAAGCGAAAGACCTGGCATCTGTGAAAGCTGTGAAAGCATGTCGGTGTAATTTTCCGGCGTCAGGTCGGGCATCTCCCGGTCGATTTCCTTCAGCCGGGCGTTGACGGCATCGAATGTCGCCTGCTGTATTGCATAAGCGCCGCTCATGAGCAGGGCGTTCTGATTTGACATTTGCAGCAGGCCGTCCCTCAGCGCGGCCGCCCCGGCGTCCAGTTCGACGGCTCCGGCAGAAAGCTGGCCGATGCCTTCATTGAAAGCTTTCAGGCCTTCCGTGTATTCCCGTATCCCGTCTGACAACCGGTCAAGCCCGGCCAGCAGTTCGCCCGCGCCGCTGTCAAGTTCCTTTACCGCCTCGGCAAGTTGAGCGATCCTGTCGCCGAACATCCCGGTGTCGGCCTCTATACCGAATACAAGCCTTATTCCGTTAATGGTGACCGGATCCATCCCGAAATCTCTCACATTGGCCGTTGCGGTCAGGTCAGCATTTTTCCCTGGCAATACCGTCCAGGTGATCTGCTTTTTTCCGCCGGCTTCAGCGATGACCGCATTTTCGGCTTCTATGTCCGAGCACAGTCGGCTGTTGAGTGGTAACGATACCTGGAGGGCATAGTTGTCGAAAAAGCTGCCGGAAACCCTGTCGTTCCGCCTGACCGACACCGCGATCTTCAGCCTGCCGCTTTTGCCTGCCAGTTCGTCTGCGGAAAGTTCCCTGTCGTCCAGGAAGTATTTTATCGTGAAGTTCCAGGGAAGGTCCTTCTTTTCGAGTGTCCCCTGGTAGTAGAACTTTTCGGCGGCCGTGTTTATGGTGATCTTGTCACCATCCCGGACCAGCTCTTCAGACGTGGTCAGGTTCCGGATCTCGGAATAGCTGCCGTAATCGGTGATGGCTCCGCCGTCGAATATGTTCACGACGTACAGGTCCCTGACGGACCCGTCATGTTCCAGTATTCCGTAAACGGCTTCTTCCTTGGGGGACGCAGGTTCCTGGTCCGATGACGACGTGGCATCCCTGGCTGCTGCGGCCGTGACACCTGCAGCTTCATCGCCCGATGCTGACGCAGCCGGTCCCCGGGCCGACATTGAAACCGAGGCCGAAGCCGAAACAAGCAGCATTGTGATTATCAGAAAAAGAGAAATCGGTTTCTTCATTCGATATCACTTCCTTTATCTTTTCTTGTGCCGTGAAACCCGTTATTAAGAGTCGTTTTCCTGATGACCCCGTCGAACAGGACGAGCAGCGCGGGAAGGACGCATGCCACCATGACCAGTGACAGCAGCGTGCCCCTGCCGAGCAGTATGCCCAGTTCGATTATGATGGGGTTGTTTGACGTATATGCCAGTGTGAACCCGGAGACGGCCAGGATCACTGCGGAGATGAGGACAGCCACGAGATTGTCCGAAATCGTGATGCGCATGGCCTCTTTCTTCGGGTAGTTTTTCCTGTTGGCCAGGTAGGTGTTGGTGAACAGTATGGCATAGTCCACGGTCGCCCCGAGCTGCACGGTGCTGATTATCAGGTAACCGACGAAGTTCAGCGGTTGTCCTGCGAAATACGGGAACGAGAGATTGATCCATATCGCCGTTTCGATGGTGAACACCAACAGGAAAGGCAGGCTGGCGGAACGGAAAGTCACCAGAAGCACGAGGAATATTCCAATGACTGCTGCCAGGCTGACCCTCCGGTTGTCCACCGAAACGATATCTTTCATGTCATACAGGGATGCGCTCTGGCCTGCGAGCCAGTATTCGTCATAATATCCCGCCGCCGTGTCCAACACGCTGCGGACGGTATCGAATGCCTCGTCGCCTTCGTCCTCCGTATCCGTGTTTATGATCATCCGTGCGTAGTGTTCGGAATAAAACTGCTCCAGTGCCTCATCCGGGGCGAACTCTACCGGTATCTGCGCACCAACGGCCGTTGTATATGATATTACGCCTGTCACATGGGGCAGCCCCGAAAGCGCGTCCGCCAGTTCGGCTTCAGTGCCCGTGTCCCCTTTGGGCACCAGCAGTGCCAGCGTGTTCTGCCTGCCGAATTTTTCCTCGATACGGGCGGTATCTGTACCGACCCTGGTAGCCCTGGTTATGTTGCTCGTACCGTACATGTAACCGGTTTCGGACTGGGCAAGGAAGCAGGGTATCGCTATGGCGAGGGCAAGCACGAGGAACGGTATCCTGATCTTCGTCAGCACTCTGCCGGCTCCTTTGAAGTCAGGCAGAAGTTTCCTGTGCCTCGTTTTGTCGATCAGTTTATACAGTGTCAGCGTAAGTGCCGGCAGAAAAACCATGACTGAAATGAAGCTGAATACTATGCCCTTCAGCAGGTTGATACCCAGGTCCGCGCCTATCCCGAAACGCATGAATATGAGAGCGGCAAAGCCGATCGCCGTAGTAGCGGCGCTGGCTGCCACCGTCGGGAGCGACTCCTTCATTGCAAGCTTCATTGCCTTTTCGGGCTCGACGGTCTGCCTGTGGCTGTTGAAACTGTGGAGCAGGAAAATCGTATAATCCAGCGATACTGCAAGCTGCAGGACCGGGCTGACCGTCCTCGTGATAAACGATATCTCGCCGAGCAGTATGTTCGTCCCCATGTTGATCAGTATCGCAGCGCCTATGGACATAAGGAAGAACAGCGGCTCTATCCATGAACCGGTGGAGAGGATGAGGATGACCAGCACTATCGGGATCAGCAGCGCCATCGCATTGGCCACTTCCGTGACCGACATTTCCTGCGCTTCAGCAATGGAAACGGCATCGCCGGCAGCAGGATTATCTTCGCCTATTATCTCATAGATAGCCCTGACGGCTTCCAGTTCCCTGCCGGACTCGACAGTCAGGCTCATCAGCGCGTTATTGTCCCTGTAATAGCTTTCGACCACCGATGCGTCGAGAAATCCAACGGGAGTCGTCTTCAGCGTGTCCAGGCCGACCACGTCGTCAAGCCAGTCCACGTCTGCCACGCCTTCTGTTGCGGCGAGTTTCGCCTTGTATTCCAGCGCTTCATGTATCGAAACGTTCGTGATCATCACCCTTGTGTTCGGCATTTCACCGCCGAACTCTTCCTTCATTATCCTGATAGCAGTCGTTGACTGCGCATCGGAGGGCAGGTAATCCACCGTGTTGAAATTGACCGGAACGAATACCGACAGCAGTCCGCCGAGCATGGCTGCGGTCACGAATATCGCAAGTATCGTTTTCCTGTGGTTTATCACTGCCTGTGAAAACCTGTCCATTGTCCATCACCCCTTTTGCCAGACACGATGTCGATAATCAACTTTATGTCGATAATCAACTTTATGTCGAAAATCGACTCTATGTATAGTTTATATACACGGTGGCGCAAAATCAACAAACAGATAATTAAAATATGTATGTTATCAATCACATGCCGGGGATATGTCTGTTATCTGATATATTTCAAAAAACTGACGGTTATTGGTCCGGAAACGGGCGATGTGTCAGATGACCGACGTGCCTGGCACGCCGGTTATTTATACTGTATAATGTTAATACAAAAACCAAAGAAGGATATGCAGCATATGAAGAAACTGGTCGCAGGGATACTTGCACATGTTGATGCCGGAAAAACGACATTGTCGGAGGGCCTTCTTTACCTGGGCGGCAGGACAAGGAAACTGGGCAGAGTGGACAGGAAAGATGCCTTCCTGGACAACTATGGACTGGAACGGGCCAGGGGCATCACTATTTTTTCGAAGCAGGCCGTGCTCGATATCGGGGATGTACAGGTAACACTCCTGGATACCCCGGGACATGTGGACTTTTCGACCGAGATGGAAAGGACGCTGCAGGTGCTGGATTACGCCATCCTTGTGATCAGCGGGGCAGACGGCATACAGGGGCATACGCGGACCCTGTGGAACCTGCTGGATATATACCGGGTACCTGTTTTCATTTTCGTCAACAAAATGGACCAGCCCGGTACCGACAGGGACAGGCTGATGGAAGAGATCAGGAAGCAGCTTGGGCACGGATGCGTGGATTTCGGCCGGGACCGCGGCCGCGATTTCATGGAACAGGTGGCGATGTGCGACGAAGTACTCCTTTCGGAATACATTGAGACAGGGCGTATCGATGATGAGCACATAAGGGAGTCCATCAGGGACCGCAGGCTGTTCCCGTGCTATTTCGGCGCCGCCCTGAGGCTCGAGGGCGTCGAAGCGCTTATGCAGGGACTTGCAGAATACACCATCATCCCTTCATGGCCGGATAAGTTCGGTGCGAGGGTTTTCAAAATAAGCAGGGATGAACAGGGGAACCGGCTCAGCCACTTGAAGATCACCGGAGGGGTGCTCAGGGTGAGGGACGTGGCAGGCAACGGGACCTGGGAGGAGAAGGTCACCCAGATACGTATTTACTCGGGACCGAAATTCGAGACTGTGAACGAAGCAGAGGCAGGCACTATATGCGCGGTGACGGGCCTTTCGCAGACGAGGCCGGGCGAGGGTCTTGGAGCGGATGAGGGGATCATAACGCCGGTGCTGGAGCCCGTTTTGTCATACAGGATCATGCTGCCCGAAGACGCCGACCCGAGAGAGATCCTGCCGAAACTGCGCCAACTGGAGGATGAGGACCCGGCCCTCCGCATCACCTGGGACGAACAGCTCAGGGAGATCCAGGCGAAGATCATGGGAGAAGTGCAGATCGAAATACTTCAAAGCATTATAAAAGACCGGTTTGGAATCGATGTATCCTTCGATGCGGGCAGGATAATCTATAAGGAGACCATCACCAATACCGTGGAGGGAGTCGGCCACTTCGAACCGCTGTGCCACTACGCGGAGGTGCATCTGCTGATGGAGCCGGGAGAGCCGGGAAGCGGCCTTCAGTTCGCTGTGGACTGCAGCGACGAGGTGCTGGCCCCAAACTGGAAGAACCTGGTCCTGTCCCATCTTAAGGAGAAGGAACACAAAGGCGTCCTCACCGGGTCTCCCATAACGGACATGAAGATAACACTCGTGTCGGGGCGGGCGGACTTAAGGCACACGGCCGGCGGAGATTTCAGGGAGGCCACTTACCGTGCGGTCCGCCAGGGACTTATGGAAGCGACATCGGTGCTGCTGGAACCGTACTATTCCTTCCGCATCGAGCTGCCGGAAAAGCTTGTGGGACATGCCCTGGCCGATATCGACAGGATGAGGGGCACATGCACGATTTCCCGTATAGAAAACGGGGTCGCATATATCGAAGGTGAAGCCCCTGTCGCCACGATGAAAAACTACCAGAGGGAACTCACGGCCTATACGAAGGGTCAGGGGAAGATATTCTGCAGCCTGAAGGGATACATACCGTGCCACAACGCCGAAGAAGTTATCGAAATGATCGGGTATGATCCTGAAAAAGATGCTGAAAACCCGTCAGGTTCAGTATTCTGCGCCAACGGTGCCGGGTTTTATGTAAGCTGGGACAAGGTAAAAGATCATATGCACGTGGATAGTTATTTCAGGAGGGCGGCCACGGAAGACGCGGATGAGGGAGAGGATGGGGCCGGGATCCTGCCCATGCCTGAGAAATGGATATCGCCCGACGAAGTCGACAGGATCCTTGCCAAAACCTCCTTTGCGAACCGTGGGAAGCGTTCTCCATGGAAAAAACGAGGGAAAACATACGGAAACCACGAAGGTCCTTCTTCGCGCGGACAAAATCCTCCGCCGGGCGAACAGGCAGCAGAAGCGACTGCGGGAGATGTTCCGGTTGCCGGGGAAAACCGGACCGGAGTTGCGGGGAAAGAGGAAAGGAAGGAATACCTCCTTGTCGACGGCTATAATATAATATTTGCATGGCCGGAGCTGAAGGAGATCGCGAAGGACAGCATGGACAGCGCCAGGACCAGGTTGCTGGACCTGCTCAGCAAGTACCAGGGCATGCGGAAATGCCGTGTCATAGCCGTATTTGATGCATACCGCGTCCAGAGGAGGAACGAGGACGTGTTCGACTATGGCGATGTCCGCGTGGTATTCACGAGGGAAGCGCAGACAGCTGACGGATACATCGAGAAGTTTGCCCACGACAACCGGAAGAAATACGACATCACTGTCGCGACTTCGGACAACCTGCAGCAGATAATCATCCTTGGCGCCGGATGCTCGGTGATATCCGC